>JGI20171J29575_12612027_pt1 | contig 11076 bp, 6 predicted proteins | sample TergutNc150P4_FD_29575 | JGI IMG/M metagenome (IMG submission 29575)
AAAACGAGATGCCGCCATATACGATGTAAGGGATATTTTTTTTCAACAACGCCTCTTCAAGGGCGCGAGACTGGGCATTTGTTCTATATAAAATGGCAAAATGCGCGTTGTTTTTTTGAAAACTTTGTTTGGTTTCAAAAATAGAGTGCGCCACTACCTGTGCCTCGTCATTATCGCTGCCTGTTTTTAAAATCTCAATTTGTGCGCCCTCTTCGTTGTCAGTCCAAATCTCTTTATGTAATTGCTCCTGATTGTTTTTAATTACCGCATTTGCCGCATTAACAATATGTTTGGTAGAACGATAATTTTGTTCTAATTTCACAATTTTGGTTTCAGGATAATCTTTTTTAAAATTCAGAATATTTTGAATATTTGCGCCCCGAAAAGCGTAAATACTTTGCGCATCGTCGCCTACCACGCAAATATTGTGGTGTGCTGCCGCCAACTTTTTTACAATCAAATATTGTGCAAAATTAGTATCCTGATACTCGTCCACCAAAATATATTGAAAACGATTTTGATATTTATGTAACACTTCTGGAAAATCGCGCAGCAACACATTCATAAAATACAGTAAATCATCAAAATCCATTGCATTTGAATTTTTCAAACGGGTATTATAGCGTTTAAAAATCTCTGAAATATAAGGTTTGCCGTTCATTCTATCGGCTTGCAGAATTTCAGCGCTTTGTGTATAATCATTTGCCGAAAGTAAACTTGATTTAGCCGATGAAATACGATGCAGTACATGACTTGCCACATAAATTTTTGGGTCTAAATTCATCTCTTTAATGATACTTTTGAGCAAATTTTTAGCATCGTCGGTATCATAAATTGTGATATTGCGCATGAAGCCCAATTTCTCGTGTTCCACTTGAATAATACGGTTAAAAACGCCGTGAAAAGTGCCCATCATTACCGCTTTTGCGTTGGCATCGCCCACTAATTGAAAAATACGCTCTTTCATTTCAGCAGCGGCTTTGTTGGTAAAAGTGAGCGCTAAAATGCGATAAGGGTTAATTCCTTTCGCAAGCATATAAGCAATGCGGTAAGTAAGCGCCCGCGTTTTGCCCGACCCTGCGCCGGCAATTATCATTACAGGACCATCAATTTGCATCACCGCGCCGCGCTGCGAATCGTTGAGTTGCGAAAGTATGTGTTGTTCAGCAGTCATAGAGTTTGATAGATGAAAGGGTTTGAACAAAATAACGGCAAAGATAATTTTTTTATCTATCTTCGCAGTATTTTTACAAATAATTTTGGTTACTCTCTTTTTTTAGCGCTAAAAAAAGATTGAGTACTAATCCCCGCCACCACCTGTGCCGCAATCGCTTCCCCCCTGCCAATGGCGTCTAACTGTTCATTCGTTTTGGCTTTGATAGAGATTTTGGTTTTATCTATTTGTAAAATTTCGGATAATGTATTGCGCATCAAGTCAATATAAGGCATCAATTTAGGCTTTTCTGTAATGATGTTCATATCTATATTTTCAATGGAAAAACCATGCTCTTGAAGCATATTATTACAATGTTGCAGTAATTCTGCACTGTTTGCGTTTTTATAAGTTGTATCCGTATCTGGAAAATGCGTACCTATATCGCCCATTGCGGTAGCGCCAAAAAGGGCGTCTATTAAAGCATGAATGGCAACATCGCCATCAGAGTGCGCCACGCATCTTTTTTCAAATGGAATGGAAATACCGCATAATTTAAAGTCTGATTCCTTACTTTCAATTAATTGATGAATATCATATCCAATTCCAATACGCATATTTTAACAGTTATCAATTAAATCTCTTCTGAGTTTTAATTCTATCTTTATTAAACGATTCTAACATAAAAGTAAGGGTAAATCGCAACGTATTTTCAAGCGGGTGGTGTTGGTTGGTAAGAGTAAACAAATAAGATACATCAATGGCAAAGATGTTGTATTTTATACCGGCGCCCACCGTAGCAAATTTTCTATTTCCTTTGTATTGGCTTTCTAAAAAAGTACCCGTTCTTACAAATAAAATATCTCTGTAAGAATATTCTATTCCAAAAGACCATATCACTTCTCTCATTTCTTCATTAAAGCAACCACGACTATTCCATTTATATCCTCCGGCAGCATCGTAGAAAGAACGCGCTATTCCCTCAATAGGGTTAATTTTATTTAAGTCTTTGCCATTTCCGTAATACTTCCAAATATTTAATGCGGTATCCTTTTCGCCCACCGGTGGGGTAGGAACTAATAGTTTTCCAACTTCAACGTTAACGCCAATTCTATTGTAGTCGTCCAAATTTAATTCATAAGATAATCCTAATCGCAGGTTGCAAGGAAGAAAATCGCGCTGGGTATTCCCTACGGTATAGGAAACTTTATTTCCTATGTTTGAAATATTTGCGCCAAACATTAATCTGGAACTTTTAATACTGCTTCTGTAGTGAATAAAGGTTTTATCCACAAAAAGAGAAATATCTACTGCACCGGCAATACCGGCTTTCATGTCTATACCTTGTCGGGGATCGTAATATCCTTGTGTAAGATTGGAGTACATAAAACGGGGCGTAACTGCCATGGAAACAATTTTAGAAAGTTTTCGGGCATACGTAAAGTCAAGCGCAAACTCATTAGGACTTACGTCCGTAATTTTGACACCATCTTCTTTTGTAAATGTAATTTCTCCAAAAGAAAAGAAGCGCAAAGAGGCAGCAATGGCATCATTGTCGGTAACTTTCCAAAAAGTAGATAAATAAGCCAATGTAATATCGTTAACCAATCCTGATAGCCAGGGGCTATAGGCAATTCCTATTCCAAAAATATCTTTATTAAATATATATTTTGCGGGGTTGTGGTGTTGGCAGTAGTTATCGGGAGAGGTAGATACCCCCATATCTCCCATACCACCGGCACGCGAATCGGGTGAAATTAACAGGAATGGCGCAGCATTGGTAATGGTATTCAAATAGGGCGCAGTGGGATCTTCTTTATTAAAATCATTATATTGAGCGATTAGAGAGGGCAGAAAGAAAAAAGGGAGTGTTAAGATAAGCAAATACTTTTTCATATTATATTATATGTTTATGATTAATAATTTCCAAAAACGAAGTATCATTTTTATTATTTTATAGAATGGCAATTTTTTCTATTTTTTCTACGGTATCGTTTTGGGAGTTTCTTACGGTAAGTCGATAAATATATACGCCTTTCCCTATTTTATCGCCATATTCATCGCGTCCGTCCCAAAAGATTTTATTACATACATTCCCCTCTACAAATCGCGTTTCCTGAATGGTTTTTACCAATTTTCCGGAAATCGTAAAAATGTGTATTAAAATATCAAATGTTTCACCGGGTTGGTTGTGTTCAAAGCGAAATTCGGTTTTTGTAGTAAAAGGATTGGGATAATTGAGCACGTGGTCTAATATTAATTTCTTATCAGATTTTACAATAAACTCAATAGAGGCTTCGGAGGGATTATTAAAAATATCCCATGCCCGCACTTTGAGCGTGTGCGCACCAGGGGCAAGGTCATACAAGGGATAACGCACTGTGCCTGAATTATAACTGTCTTGATCTGCTAAATAATAGTCGTTCAATATCATCTGTTTTTCTGTATTATCATCTAAAATAGCCACCAAATCGTGCCCAATACCGTTGCCTGTAGTATTAATGCCGTACTCATCTTTGAGTTTTAGCAGTAACATGGGATTAGGGTTGGTAATGCTGCCCGATACAAATTTTTCATCATTGAGAAAAATACTGATATCCGGACCTGTTTTATCTATAACAGGCTTATGGCTCATTCCACCTATTATAATATTGTCGTAATAATCTCCGGCATCTTCATTTTCAGAAGCCGCGTAATAACTTATTTTTCCTTTACCATATTCAAAATTAATATCTTTTGGTACATAAAATGAAAATTCAAAATGTCCATTTTTAACGGTAACATTCCCTTTGAACACAATGTTTTTTTGCACCATAAACTCCATTACAGGCGCATCTTGTCCCAATGTTTTTTGTTTCACTGCTTTATCAAAAATAGAGGGATAAAGGTTGCCATTAAAATTTTCGAGTATTTTTCCTTCATCATCGGTTATACTCCCTTTAATGATTACTTTCGACAGCGCTTTCAGGGTATCCAATTTTTGCAGGTCTTCGTTCAAAATTTCATCGGTTTTTACATTATAATGGGGCACATTAATATACATGGCAGGGTCGCCCATTAAATAAATCATATTGGTACTTCCGTTGTTATTGTTTTTTGCATTTTTCTGAATTTCCCCTACGGTTTGATAGCGATTATTCCATTTCTTTCCTATTTCATACAGGATACTGTTTCCATAATCTTCATTGGCGAAAGAGATACGCGAAGTTGTAATAATGGCGCTTACGCCGCCTTTATCATTTAAAAAAGCACGTTCTGCCGGAGAGACTGCTTTTTTATCGTACCAGCCGAAAGAACAGGTTACCGTAACCATTAAAGGTTGATTATATTTATTTCTCCAGCCGTTAATATCCACAAGTTCCAAAATTCTTTCGTGTGCCCAACCGTTGCCGCCGCCATGCCCCATATAGGTAATTGCCAATGTTCCTTTTTCCATTCTTCGGTTAATGGCTTTATTAACCTCAGGATAACGTTGCCCGCCTGCGTATGAAACTACCGGAAAAGCATCACTGTAAATCTTATCCAAATTAAATGCAGGATAATTATTTATTATAACGTTAGCAGCAGATTCTGCATGTTTTACAAAGAGAGCGTCATCTTTATCATCTGCTACCAAAGTAATAATATTGCGCCAATCTCCAAAATTTGGAACTTGCGCCGCATTTTGTACCACAATTTTATGGCGTTCAGATGCATTTATGGTTTTTTCAACCACAATCTTTGCCTCTGTGGAGGTAGTGACAGGGAAGCGTCCTACCGCTATATTAATTGTATTTTTATTCATATTTCCCTCATTAACCCCTAACACTCCAAAATAATCATCACCTGCAAATGAGCTTTCTGATAATGAGAATACGTCTTGCCAGTTGGGAACAAACAATTGTGTGCCGGTAACACGACCTCTATAATCATACGAAGGTCGTCCAAAAAGAAGCAAATATTTAATGGTTTGTGCATCATTATCATATAAATATCTCATAAAATTACGAATGGCTGTGGGGTCTTGCGCTCCGGAAGAAAATTCATTATATACCTGTTCGGGGGTAACCACTTTTACCGTAATACCGTTTGCTTTGGCTCTAAACTGCGCCAACCTGTTTGCCTCCTGTAAAAAATTGGAATGCGAAACAATGACCATATCCACCCCCTTAAAATTGTGCAAATTTTGATTTGCTACTTTACCCACAGGGGTAACAGACTGATATTTATTTCCATTAAACGCCACAAAACAGCGGGGTTTGTCGGTGGGCGTATGAAAAGTAAACTGCGAACCTGTTAATTTTCCAACTACTTCATATACTGCATTATGATCCGTAACGTCCCACACCACTGTTGCTCCTGAGGCATTATTCAAATTTACCAAAGTGAAATTAGCCGCTCCTGTGTTTTCCGTAATGGCAAATGGCATAGCATCACCGCTTATGTTTAATTTGCATTTTGTCTGAATTTCAATATAATCCAAATGCGCCGATGCAGAAGACTGGGCAGAAGTGTAGGTTAAAGTGGGCGCAAAATTACCGGAAGTAAAAGTGGTATTATTCTCTTCAAACATAGTATCGGAAGCATAATTCGTTGAATTGTTTCCTTTTATCTGAAAATCTTTACTAAAACCATTCCACGTTAACTTCATCGTAGAGGTTGCCGTACTAATTCCCGCCACTCTGATTTTTATTCTTCCGGTATTGCTTATGGGCTCAGGAATTACAAAATTATAAGTTTTGGAATTAGAAACCGAAAAAACATCGTCAAACCATTCTCTGCCCGATTCTCCAAAATTTTTCACATCTTTTTCATAAAAATCATAATAGGTAAAACCAGTGGCTGATTTATTAGTAGTTTGATTTAGAAAATTCTTTTTTTCAATCTGTTTTTTCTCTCCAATACCTGCGTCCACATTTATAAAATAGTATGCGCTATCTGAATACACATTGTTTTTATGGGTAAAAACGTCGGTACTCGCATTATATTCCCAACTGTGCGGACCTTGTGCATAAAAAACAAAATAACTGTTTGCATCAAAATTGCCGTTGCCATTATCTTTTATCATAATGGGAACAGGCAAGAGATCATCTTGCTGTTCCACAGGATTTACGTTGGCAATCATTCCGCCGCCATTCCCATACAGAGCGATGTTTGCTGAACGCAATTCGGAAAGCGGAATTTTCAAGTTTTCAAGGTCTTTATAAGTAACTTTGTGCAATCCTGTGTTCGTTACTGCAATTTTGTACCAAGTTCCTTTTTCTAGCACGGAGTTTCGCAATCCTGCTGATTTTGCCATTCTAATCGGCTCAATACCTTCAAAACGAATATCACAGGAAACCAACTTTTGATATTGCCCGCTCGCATTTTTTACAACCGGAATGATAGATAACATGGCATAAAACCTGTTTTTATCGGTAGTGGTGCTAATATGCACTTGCGGCTCACTCCAAACATATTCTTTGGGTATGAGCGCACTCTCATCAGATGTAAGTGCTTCATATTTAGCATTTAATACTGTATAGTGATACGAAGCGTAGAGGTGATTTACCTCTATTTTATCCCAAAACGCAGGAAGCATTGGGTACTCATTCAGCGCAATGGCTTTCTCAAAAGTAAGCCACTTAATTAACCTGTCGTTTTCTTCCGTTTGACGAATGTTAAACTTTGGAATAGCATAAGATTTGGTGATATTCTGTCCTGATAAATGGTTTTGAGAAAGAATTAAAACCGAAAAAAAGAATAACCAATAATAAAAATAATATTTTTTTTGTTTGTTCATTTGTACTATATGGGTTTAGGTTTCGTTAAATACAAAATAAATTTAAGATATATAACGTTGATTTATTAAAAAAAAATATAAACCTGATGATTTTGTGTAAACAAAAAATTATTTTTCTTCTCATTTTGATGTTTCTGCCTCTTTTAAAGATGTTTGGACAAGACGTACGTTACTCTCAATTTTATGCCAATCCTGTTTATTTAAATCCGGCGTTTACGGGGTCGGCAACCTGTCCGCGTTTTTCTATTAATTTTAGAGATCAATATCCAGCAATTCCAAGAAATTACGTTTCTTTTTCAGGAAGTTACGACCAGCACATTGCGCCATTGCATGGAGGTCTTGGGCTGGTGGCAAGTACAGACATTACGGCAGCAAAAGATGTAGGTTGGGTATATAGAACTTTTAATGCAGGACTTATTTATAATTTCAGAGTACGAATTTCTAATAATTATAACTTACATTTTGCCTTACAAGGCACCTATATGACCACCGCTCTCAACCGACAAAATCTAACATTTGCTTCCGAAATGCTTTATCCGGGAACGCCTCCCGAACTGCTAGCGGAGTATTATAAACACTCGCAATTTAACGCTGAATTCGGTTGGTTGGCATATTCCAATTATCTCTATTTTGGAATGGCAATTCATCATTTAGTGCCTGTGCCCGTTAGTTTTATTAGAGATCATAACGATAAATTTAAAACCAAATGGGAGCCTAAATGGACTGCGCATTTGGGCGGAAAAATTACAATTAAACAACACCGAAGACATGAATACACTTTTGGCGATATTTTTCTACACCCTAATATTGTTTTTATATCGCAAGGAATTTCCAATTATTTGCATGAAGGGTTTTACTTCAACTTTTACCCTTTTACCGTTGGAACATGGTTAAGACATAATTTTCACAATGTAGATGCATTAATCGTTACTTGTGGTTTAGAATACAAACAATTAAGAATAGGTTATTCTTACGACTTTAACCTCACAAAATTAGAACGCACCGGCGGAGCGCATGAGGTTTCGCTACAATTTATCATTCCTTGCAACCCCGACAAATCCAATACAAAGAAAAAGAACAGCGCAAAATATTCATCGGTGGCGTGTCCAAATTTTTAAACATATTATAAATTTGATACCGCTTTTTTTCTATTTTCGCCTCCATAAAAATAGTTTCAAATATAATAATGAACGCAACCAAAACAGTTCCTTTAATTGAAATTGACCCTTGGCTAAAACCATTCAGCCATACTCTGAAACGACGTGCCGAAAAAGCAAAATTGCGCGAATTGGAATTTACCGACGGAAAAGTAAATTTAAAAGATTTGACAAATAACTATCTATATTACGGTTTGAGTAAAACCGATACCCACTGGGTATTTAGAGAAAAAGCGCCAAATGCCCGTCAAATTTTTCTTATGGGCGATTTTTCTTATTGGCAACCTATGGAACAATACGCGTTGCATCCCACAGGCAATGGCGACTGGGAAATTCAATTGCCCCTCTCTTTTTTAAAGCATGAAGCGCTGTATAAATTGTGGGTAGTATGGGATACCGGCGCAGATGAGCGTTTGCCCTCGCATGTACGCCGCGTGGTGCAGGACAAAACAACGAAACTCTATTCGGCGCAAGTATGGGAGCCAAAACAACCCTACCTTTGGAAAAACCCACAGCCCCAAAAACCAAAACACCCTGTTATTTACGAAGCACACATTGGAATGTCGTCTCAATATGAAGAGATTAACACCTACTGGCGATTTAAAGAGTATGTATTGCCGCGCATAAAAAAGTTGGGTTATAACACCCTACAGTTTATGGCAATTCAGGAGCACCCTTACTACGGTTCGTTTGGCTATCAGGTGGCAAATTTTTACGCCCCCTCTTCGCGTTTTGGAACGCCAGAGGAGTTAATGGAACTGATCGACGCCGCACACGGACTGGGCATCTCGGTTATTTTAGATGTGGTGCATTCGCACGCCGTTTCAAATGTAAAAGAGGGACTGAGCCTTTTCGACGGCAGCGACCACCTGTATTTTCACAGCGGTGCAAAAGGATACCACCCTGTGTGGGATTCACGTTGTTTTAATTATGGAAAAAATGAAGTGATACTGTTTCTCCTTTCCAACTTAAAATATTGGTTGGAATGCTATAAATTTGACGGCTTTCGTTTCGACGGCGTAACCAGCATGTGCTATTGGAATCACGGCTTAGGAGTTGATTTTGTGAATTATAAGCAGTATTTTGACGAAAACGTTGACGAAGACGCAGTAGTGTATTTAACATTGGCAAACAAACTTATTCAAGAAGTAAACCCGAATGCGTTTACCATTGCAGAAGATGTGAGCGGTATGCCGGGTATGGCGTTTCCGGTAGCGCAGGGCGGCATTGGCTTCAACTTTCGCATGTCAATGGGTATTGCCGATTACTGGGGCAAACTCATTAAAGAGTACGCCGATGAACATTGGTTGCCCGGCGACATCTATTTTAGATTGACCGACAAACGCAAAGAAGAACAAACCATAAGTTACGCCGAAAGCCACGACCAAGCTATGGTGGGCGACAAAACCATTATCTTTAGATTGATAGACAAAGAGATGTACACCGATATGGCGACACATTCTCAAAATCTAATTGTGGATAGAGGGATTGCGTTACATAAAATCATACGTTTGCTTACGCTATCGCTTTCACAGGGCGGCTACCTCAACTTTATGGGAAACGAATTTGGACACCCTGAGTGGATCGATTTTCCACGCGAAGGCAACAACTGGTCGCTTAAGTACGCCCGACGCCAATGGAATTTAGTAGATAACACCAATCTAAAATACAAATTTTTAAACGATTTCGACGCCGCAATGATACATTGCATAGAAAACCACCACATATTAGAAGATAAACCTCACGTAACCGTTCAAGACAGCGCCTCGCAAGTGTTAGCCTATCTGCGAAACAGAGCGTTATTGGTTTACAACTTAAGTCCCACAAAATCCTACCCAAACTACGAATTATACGCCCCCGAAGGCGCATACAAAATTGTGTTAAACAGCGATGCAAAAGATTTCAGCGGCTTCGGAAACATTGACGAAACGATTATTTACAAAACATTTTTAAAAACAGGAACACCCCATTTACGGTTATACTTACCTGCCCGAACGGGAATAGTTTTAGTAAAAATCTCATAACAAGCGCTCCGCAAAAAACAGATATTGCCGAAAAAACTCGCCCACCGTATCATTTTTATTATATTTTTGTCCCAAATTTGCATATGATGGTGTAAGTTTTTAGATTTTTCATTTTTTTAAAAAATTTAGTTTTTTAAAAACCCGAGAAACGGCGCGGAATACTGAACGCGCCGTTTCATTTTATATAAAAGTGAATTATTTTTCATTCTAATTATATGTATGTCAAATTCTTTTTATTTTTGGCGTGAAATATAAATCACTTTGGTATTAATAGCGTTGAGCGGAAAACGGGACTCGAACCCGCGACCATCAGCTTGGGAAGCTGATGCTCTACCAACTGAGCTACTTCCGCATTTTAAGGAGGCAAAAGTATATTTTTTGTCATATATATCAAAATTAAGACTGTTTTTTAGTCAATCTTTCCTATTTTTATACAAACAATCCCTCTATCTCTTCTGCAAATTTCTTACAAATAAAATTTCGCCTTAATTTAAGTGTGGGAGTTAGTTCGCCAGATTCTACCGACCATGAATAGCCAATGAGTTTAAAACGCTTAATTTGTTCGGTATCGCCAAAGGATTTGTTGTATCTGTCCACAATCTTTTTAAATTTTGCCAACACTTGAGGGTGGGTAATCATCTCTTCGTTGGTCGTATAGGGAATTTTTTCTCTGGCGCACCAGGAGCGCATATCGCTAAATTCAGGAACAATGAGCGCTGCGGCAAATTGCTTGTTTTCTCCGGCAACTAAAATATTGTCAATCATCGGGTGTTCCGAAAATTTATTTTCAATAAGGGTCGGTACGATATACTTTCCGAAAGCCGTTTTAAACATCTCTTTTTTTCTTCCGGTGATACGCAGTTGTCCCTCTATTTCAATTTGTCCTAAATCGCCGGTATGAAACCATCCCTCATCGTCAATGACTTCATTAGAGAGTTCGGGCGCTTTATAGTAGCCTGTCATCAAACAATGACCGCGTGT
>JGI20171J29575_12612025_pt1 | contig 11068 bp, 3 predicted proteins | sample TergutNc150P4_FD_29575 | JGI IMG/M metagenome (IMG submission 29575)
TGGCAAATAGAATTGTTGTTCAAACGTATTAAGCAACACTTTAAAGTAACAAAAATTAGACCATCATCAGAAAAGTATGCAAAATCACTGAATGATTTCACAAATGTTGTTTTACATTACATCAACATCATTTGAAACACGCCACTTCAAATAGGTTGTACTTTTAAGTTTAATTTTTCTTATAAAAATTTAAACTTATGAAAGATGATGATGTTGTGAACACTCAACTTAAACAAGTACCCAATAGATTAATCAACGAAACCTCACCGTATCTTCTGCAGCACGCAAATAATCCTGTTGATTGGTATCCGTGGAGCGAAGAAGCTTTTCAAAAAGCAAAAATAGAGAACAAGCCGGTATTTTTAAGTGTCGGATACTCTACCTGTCATTGGTGAAAAAATCGTTTGTGGAACATGGGATATACATAGTGAATATTCCCCGGATAGCAATAGTCCGGGGGATGCTATATTCCGCAAATGGAAGTTTATCAAGTCCCTCATGTTTAAGCTATTATATTGTTTTTATGTGATTTAAATCAAATAATATTGACATTGCCATTAATAAGTTGTAATATTATGATTAATTGGTGCAATATTATTTAGCCCGTACCAATAAAAATACGTATTTAAGGAGAGATATTTTATGCGAAAACTTACAAGATTTTTTGCGCTGTTTTTGGTTCTATTAGTGCTTACGGCAGCCGCCGCGGGGTGCAATAATACAAAAGAGGCTGAGGCAAAAGAAATTTATTTCTTAAATTTTAAACCTGAGGTTTCCGAGTATTATAAAGAGGTTGCTGACAAGTACGAGGAAGAAACCGGCGTAAAAGTAAAGGTTGAAACAGCGGCGTCCGGCGAATATGAAACGACATTGACCTCTGAGATTTCAAAAACAAATCCGCCGACTATTTTCCAAATCAATGGTCCTGTAGGTTATGAAAATTGGAAGGACTATTGTGCGGACTTATCAAATTCTTCTCTTTATAATGCATTGAATGATTATGGCAAAAGCTTAGTTGTAAAAAGCGGCAGCGGAATTTATGGGATTCCTTATGCGATTGAAGGATACGGTATTATTGTAAATGAAGATATTATGAACAAATATTTTTCTCTGCCCGGAAAATCAAGCGATACTGTCGGTTCTTTGGAGGAAATAAATAATTTTGAAAAGCTTAAGGCAGTTGTTGAGGACATGACAAAGCTTAAAGCAGAATTAGGAATCGAAGGTGTTTTTGCTTCTACATCCATGTCAGAAGGTAACCAATGGCGCTGGCAGACCCATCTTTTAAATATCCCCATGTACTATGAATTTAAAGAAAAAGGCGGTACCAGTACTGTAGACACAGGCTTAGCGGCGAAGGAAATTGAATTTAAATATGCGGAAAATTATAAAAATCTTTTTGATTTATACATTGATAATTCTGTAACGGACAAAAATTTACTTTCTTCAAAAAGTGTAGATGACGCTATGGCTGAATTTGCTTTAGGAAAGGCCGCTATGGTTCAAAACGGTATGTGGGCATACGATCAAATCGCGAAAACAGCAGGTAATGTGGTAAAAAACTTTAAATACTTACCTCTTTACATGGGTATTCCCGGTGAAGAGTCACAAGGTTTAGCGTTAGGTACAGAAAACTATTTAGCGATCAACAGCCAGGCGGACGAAGCGGAGCAGAAGGCTTCTATAGATTTCTTAACATGGCTGTTCACAAGCGATTATGGTAAAGAGCAAATTGCGAAGAAATTTAAGTTTTCCGCGCCATTTAAAGCTTTGGAAGGCGTCGCGGTAGACAATCCTCTAATAGACCAGCTTTCAGTATGGTCAGCAAAACCGGGGATGGAGCAAACTGAATGGACATTTAATTCTTTCCCAAGTGAAGAATTCAAGAAGAAGGTCGGGGCCGCATTGTTAGAATACGCTCAAGGCCAGAAAACCTGGGACGAAGTGACGAATGAAACTAAAGAAGCATGGAAAACTGAACAGGAAGCAAAACAATAGATTAAAGGGCACCTCCGGAAACTTCTTGCCGCACCAACAAATCTGTGTCGTTATGTTGTGGCAATGAGTTTTTGGAGGTGCCCTTATGTAAAAGTGCTGAAAGATTTATAAAAGATACCAAAGCACCTGAGGTGCACGCATTTTTCTCGCAGAAAAACTGCGAAAACTTACTTAAGCTATAGCAGCAAGAAAAGTAGTTATTCGATATTTTCTTTAAGATTAGCTTGCTTTTTATTGCTGTTATCAGTCCTTAAGTCACTAAAAAAAGGGGAGGGGGGTTAATATGCAGAAAGCAATAAAAAAGTTTTTTCCTTTGTTTACATTACCTACTGTTTTTGCGTTTTTAATTGCGTTCATTATTCCTTTTATAATGGGAGTATACTTGTCTTTTAATAAATTCACTACTTTTAATAACGCGTCGTGGGTGGGCTTTGATAATTATGTAAAGGCGTTTAGCAATACTGAGTTTTTAAATGCTTTGTGGTTTACCGTTAAATTTACCGTTGTATCTGTGGTAACAATTAATGTATTTGCGTTTATGCTTGCTTTATTACTTACTAAATCTATTAAAGGGACAAACATATTCAGAACTATATTTTTTATGCCCAATTTAATAGGAGGAATTGTTTTAGGATATATCTGGCTGCTGTTAATCAACGGCATTTTACAAATATTCAATGTCACCGTCACACATAGCCCTGATTATGGATTTTGGGGATTGGTTTGTGTTATGAACTGGCAGCTTATAGGATATATGATGATTATTTATATTGCGGGAATTCAGAATGTTTCGGCGGATCTTTTGGAAGCGGCTGATATTGACGGCGCGAAATACGGACAAAAGCTGTTCAGAATTATTATACCGCAGGTTATGCCTTCTATTACAGTCTGTTTGTTTTTGACTTTGACAAACTCATTTAAGCTCTATGATCAAAATTTAGCGCTGACTGCCGGTGAACCGGGAAAGAAAACAGCTATGCTGGCCCTTGATATTACAACAACATTTTATGGACGGGTAGGATGGCGGGGTGTTGGTCAGGCAAAAGCTGTTATTTTCTTCGCTATTGTAGCGGCAATCGCTCTTACACAGCTTATTCTGACACGCCGCAAGGAGGTAGAAAACTGATGTCTGACAATATAAGCAAAACTATGCGGAAAAAAGCTGCGGCAGCCGATTGGCTGAAATTTTCAGTATTGGCTATATGCTCAGCGGCATTTTTAGTTCCAATACTGCTGGTCTTAATTAATTCTTTTAAGGGCAAATTGTATGTGAGCACAAATCCTTTGTCTTTACCAAACGAAGAATCCTTTTATGGTATTGATAATTACACTGAAGGTATCAGGAAAATTAATTTCTTTTCCGCCTTTTGGGTATCACTGTTTTTAACTGTTTTTTCAGTTGCGTTAATAGTTTTATGTACCTCAATGTGTGCCTGGTTTATTGCCCGTGTAAAAAAATGGTACACCAACGCGCTTTATTTGCTTTGTGCCTTTTCAATGATCGTTCCCTTTCAAATGGTTATGTTCCCGATGTCTCAGGTGGCAAGTATGCTTAATTTAGATAATTTAATCGGGCTGGTATTTTTGTATTTAGGCTTTGGCGCCGGGCTGGCTGTGTTTTTGTTCACCGGTTTTATTAAGAGTGTACCTTTAGAAATTGAGGAAGCTGCCATGATTGACGGATGTAACCCAGTAAAAACATTTTTCTGGGTTGTATTCCCGATTTTAAAGCCTGTGGCTATTACTGTCGCGATATTGAATGCCATGTGGATATGGAACGATTATTTGCTTCCATACTTAATTTTACATGATGTAAAAACAATCCCTATGGCTATTCAATATTTAAGAGGCGGTTACGGTTCTATTGATATGGCAAACATGATGGCAATGCTTATTATGTCTATTATTCCTATTATTGTCTTCTATTTGTTTTGTCAGAAGTATATTATAAAAGGAGTTGTCGCGGGTGCGGTAAAAGGATAAATTGCGCAAAGCGCCACCGGCATTATTAATGGGTTGTGGGTTTTCAACTTTGATTTCGCACCGGCTGTCTCAAGCTCATCGCGAATACTTTTTGTATTCGCGATGGGCTTTTTTATGCTGAGGAACAGTTAAAAGTTACCCGTCTGGGGCAAGGAAAGATATTTTAAAAGTGGGGGAAATGCATTGCAACTCACATCAACATATGGTAAAATGAAATAGCTGGAGTGTGCATTTATCTTGACTAAAAACGCATTATTAAGAGGTTATGATTAACAGATTAATTATTCGATTTTTAGCCTGATATTTGATAAAAAATAAAAAATAGAAAGAAGTTGGTATCCATGAAAATTTGCAAAAGAATCATCCTAATTTTATTGGCCATTCTGATTGAGATGGCGCCACTTTCCACATTCACAATGCTTTCGAAAGCCGCCTCCGATCCGGAAGAATCAGTCAACATCGGCATCAATGTGGCAAACAAGATTGATGTGGCTCTTGCAATCGGCCCCACAGATGTTGACTATTCGACATTTGAAGCGGATCTTCGAGCAAAACTGAGCGCAAAGAGTCCGCCGGTATTGTATGAAGACTTATTCGTTACGGCATCCAAAGCCGTTTCAGCAGACAAAACTGACTCATTTACCTGGTGGGTGTACGACCATACCAAGCCCTCCGGGACCAGGGTTGTCAATGAGACAACAAACGTATACATAGAAAAAGACGGCGCTCAAAGTGCCGGGCATCCGTATAATGATATAAATGCCCATATGGCCGAATCAAACAGCGGCGCTACCATGGACTTTTACGGTTATTCCATGCAAGGATTTAAGGATTTCAGGTACAGGCCGAATGACCAGGCGACAAGAAAGGTTTTCGAATTTTCAATTGAAGAAGATCTGGCGTATGACGCGCTTGACGGCGTCGGGTTCTTCTTCAATACAGAAGTAAAGGGAAGCTACGCGGCACAGACACAGACAATGACCGGTTATCTGCTTTTCCTTGCATACAGCACCAACGGAACAGGCGCGAATATGTCCGTGTACAAATTTAAAGATGTGAATACATATAAGTTCCATCATGAAATCACATCCGCTTTAATTTCAAATTATCAGGAAGCAAGCGTATCTAAATTTGAGCTGGTAAGTACCAGTCCGGTCTACAGCGCCACAGATAAATATAGAAGAATAAAGCTTGAGATTTATCCGTCGTATATCAGCGCTTATTACAGAGGAAGCCAAAACGATAGGACTGTTTTGACAACGCCGATAGCGGAAGACGCGGTCCCGGTGTCTTTCTCAGCCGGAAAACAGGTTAAGCTTGACTCTAATTATGTAAAAAGCTACGGTTTTGGTCCCATGTCTTCTTATCGCAACCATAACTGTGAGAAGCCTACCCATCTGGCCCTGCAGAATTTGTCTATGATAGTTGATCAGGTTCGTGATTTGGCTGATGTTATACGCGGACCTGAATGGCATGAAAATACGTTAAATTACCTGATCAACCTGAATGAAGATCCCATAGAGGCCTTTGCCGATACCAAAATAACAGCCGAACTGTTAAACCGTCTCCGCAACGATGATATCTACTATATCGGATGGTGCAGCAATGAAAATGCGGCTTTATCGCAGGAGTTTGTGGCAAAAAATGACGAAAAAGGCCTGATTGTAAACGTTAATGATCCGGCTACATTAACATACGATGCTCAGCTTCAGGTCATAGCGGACGAAATCCATAAACGCTACTGGAAAGAAAATGAGGATAATATTGTGCTGGTTACAGATAAGGTTATACTTAATGTGTCCGGCGGCGGCGCCTCCCAAACCGGATCGGTAGATATGGAGTGGCCAAACGGTAAATGGAGAGTTGAGCATAGCGTTGAAGGATTTGATATGAACGACGGCGTTCACCCTTTAAGCGGTCAGTATCTGTCTGATCTGGATATTCAATTTGATAAATCAGGTATTTATGATATTTATTACCGCGATCAATATGTAAAAACCATTATTGCTCACAAGCCGCCTGTCGCAAATTTTGATGTGGTTTTAAGCGGAAACATTCCATCCTTTACCAACAACTCTTATGATCCGGATGACCTAACCTCAGGTCTTAAGCCGTCCAACTGGTCTTATATGGACATTGATGAAGGCTTTACGCCCATTGCCGGAAAACCAACTGAGCTGGTTGACGGTCACACTTATTTGGTGACGCTGCATGTTGAGGATAAGTATAAAGCGACAGCTGTTATTTCTAAGCAAATCCGTTATACCTCAAATACATCTCAGATTAACCCGCCTTATTCTGAGTTTAACATCTCACCGGTTACGGTTCTTAAAGGCGTGGGAAGCCAGTCAATAACACTGACCAATACCAGTTATGATCTGCAGGGACTGCCCATCAGCTCCTTATTTACATTGACAAAGGATGGCAGCCCGGTACCCTTTACTTTCACGGGAAGTCAAAACAGTGTATTTACTTTGGATGTAAGCGGACTGTCTTTGGGTGAGTATGTCATTACCCTTGTGGTTAATAACGGGAAGCTGGATTCGGTACCGTTTACAAAAACATTTAATATTATTCAAGATTCCATTGCTCCACAGGCTGTGGCCACGCCTTCAACCGGCAATTTTTCTATGAACACACCGGTGACTATTTCATTTTCCGATACGGGGGGAAGCGGTTTTAATAATCAAAGGGTTATTCTTACAACCAGTACCACTGCTCCCGCGTCAAATGATCCCGGATGGACGTTAATCAGCGGCTCAAGCAGCAGGTTAGTTACTGTCAATGTGGTTGGAACTACCTATATTTACTGGGAAGCGTGGGATTTTGCAGGCAATAAGGGTGCAGGCCGCTCCGGTCCGTATAAGCTGGAGAAACAAAATACAAGCTTGGTTATCACGGCTGATCCCGAAGGTGAAATAACCTATCCCTCACCGGTTACATTAACCGCGGAATTTACCGGCTATAACTCGGGTGTAGGTGTTCCAACCGGAACGGTATTCTTTAAACTGGGAAATACGTTATTGGGAAGTGCTGCCATTGTAGATGGCATAGCGGAATTTACCTATTCGCATACGTCTTCAATCACGCCTCTGCCTATTGGTGAAGTTATGTTCTCGGCAATTTATGAGGGCAACGCGTCTTACAATGGTGCTGATGATTCTGTAAGCTGTACAATTATTAAAAACAATACCGCATCTGTCACGGTAGGCAGTCAGACCGATAAAGTTTACGACGGAGAGCAATTTGTTTACAGTAATATTTCAGTCACGAAAGCGGACTCATATAAAATTGAATATATAGGGCGCGGCGGGACGGTTTATGACAGTACAACTCCGCCATCAAACGTCGGCAAGTACACGATAATAGTTACGACTACAGACCCCGGTTACACAGATAAAAGCGACAGAGCGGATTTTGAGATTTTTAAACGTAAAGTCTCTTTGTCACTGGCAGCAAATCCTAGCGGCTCAGCCGACGCTATGCAAAATATAGCGCTTACCGCGGATATTTCAAACGCGGCCGATCTCCCGGCAGGAAAAATAAAATTCAGCATAGGCGATGAACAGATTGGCAGTGATATATCAATTGTTCTTGACAATGATAACTATAAGGCAAATATAACCTGGCCGAGTGTTCCTGAAGGCACATATGACATAAAAGCCGAATATGTTCCGGCATCTGAAGACAATTACTACGCCGACTGCACGGTGATGAACAGCTATGTTGTATCAAAACAAAACCAGACCGGTTTTACGTTTTCGGAAGACGGCGGAATCACCACACAGACAACAGTTAATAAGGTATACGGCAATCCGGCGTTTTTTGTTACAGCTGTTGGGGGACAAACCGCCAATTCTCCGTCATACGCGGTTACGGAGGGAGACGATGTAGTTTCGGTAGATCCGGCCACCGGAGAAGTGACGATTCTGAAGGCGGGAACAGCTGTCATCACCGCAACAAAGGCGTGCGATGATGAGTATAACCTTGTAACTGCCACAGTCACCGTTTGTGTGGATAAAGCGCGGCAATCCGGGATTTCGGTAACCGGCTTGAACAGTCCCTATGAGGTTGGGCGTACAGATCCCGTTGCTTTAGGCACCGCGGGCGGCACCACCGGCGGCACTGTAACTTATGTGTCATCTGACACTTCAATTGCTTCATTTACGGATGATGTTCTCACCATACATAAAGTAGGTGAATTTACGGTTACAGTTACCATGGACGGCAACGGCAATTATTACACCGTGTCCTCTTCACCTGTAACGGTAAATGTAGTGGATACAACGGTTCCGGCAGGCGAAATCAATTTAAAAGACAACGCTTGGACGGTCTTTTGCAACACAATTACATTTGATCTGTTCTTTAAGGAAAGTGTGGACGTAACCATAACCTCCAGCGATAACAGCGGCGAGACTGTGACCGTTGAATACTATCTGTCTGACACAGAGCTCAGCGCGGAGCAGGCGGAATCAATCACTGAATGGACAGAAGGGGATTCATTTAGCATTGATCCAAACCATAAGTATATTATTTATGCCAAACTGACCGACCCTTATGACAATTTTATCATCATTAATTCCCAGGAAGGTGTTGTGGTTTATACCGACAGCGAACAGAATACGGGTTCTGTTGAGCACGTTAAATTCTCCGGCGGCAAAACCGCGGAAGTCACATTAAATGACAATACTGTCAGCAAGATTATGAACGGAACAGACACTTTAGAGTACGGCGCCGATTATACCGTAAGCGCCGGAACCGTTACTCTGTCTGAAGACTACCTTGACAGTCTTACCGTAGGTGAATATACGCTAACTGTTTATTATAACCCCATGGAGGAAGCCTATAATGACGTAGACGGCAACGACGCTCCCGAAACAACATCAATAACGCTGACTGTAAGCAGAGCATCCCAATCCGAGTTAAATATTGAGGGTACCCCGGACAGCATAGTCTATGGAAGCGACAGCTTTACGCTGACCGTTTCAGGAGGCAGCGGTGATGGAGAGGTAACGTTCTCCGTTCCGGAAAACGGGGTTATCAGTATCACTGAGAACGGTGTTGTCAGCATACTTGGCGCGGGCGGTCCAATCACCGTAACATCAGTCAAAGCGCAAAGCGACAATTATAACCGGACAAGCGCTGATTTGGGTATTACAGTGGTGAAAGCGACACCGGACGTAAATCTCACAGCCGGACCGTCCGCCTATGGCGGTGATGTGCCGTTGACCGCCACAGTTTCTAAAGTAGGTTTGGGAGAGATTCCTACCGGTACCGTCACTTTTATAATCGACGGTGAAGTCATGGCGGATTCGGAGGATATTGCGTTAGATGATTCCGGTGCGGCCACCTTCACTGTGACCGGTCTGAACGCCGGAGATCATACATTTGCCGTGGAATATAACGGCAGCGCCAATTACAACACAAACGATTTCATTATTGATGATTATAGTATGGATAAAGCGCGGCAATCGTCGATCTCAATAACCGGGGTACCGGAACCTGTAATTTATGGTGACATCTTTAATGTCGGTATCACAGGCGGAGACGGTACCGGCGACGTGGCCTTTACTGTTGATAATACGGATGTGGCAGTAGTTGACGGAAGCACCGTCACCGCTGTAGGGCTGGGTGAGGTCACCATCACTGTTAATAAAGACGGAGACAACAATTATTTTCCGGCCAGCGGTACTTTAACTGTAACCGTCAATAAAAAGCAATTGACTATGTCAGACGTCAGAGCGGACAACAAGGTGTATGATGGCAGCACGGAGGCCTCCTTTAAAAGCGAGGGTATTTTAGAAGGTGTTGTCGGAACAGACGATGTGAATGTATCGGTAAGCGGTGCGTTTGAGACAGCGAATGCGGGCGTTGATAAAACTGTTGAAGTTACTTTTGAACTGACGGGCACAGCGGTGAAGTATTATATAGCGCCTGTCCAGACTGTATCAACAGCAAGCATCATTCCGGCGGCTGTGACTGTTACACCTAATGCTGGACAGAGTAAATTTGTGGGCGGCGCCGATCCGTCATTTACCTATAATGTGTCGGAACCGCTCATATCAGGCAACAGCTTCACCGGATCCATATCCCGCATACCTGGTGAAATCCCCGGTTCGTATGCTTATACCTTGGGAACACTGGCGGCCGGCGGTAATTATACGGTAAAGCTGATTAACACAAACACCTTTGAAATTAAAAAATCCGAAACAGGCGGAAACAATCCGAAAGATGAGCATATTGTAACGGGCTTAGTTACAGACGAAACGAATCCGGAATATATCACCATAACACTTGAAAAAGGCAATATACCGGTCGTTGTTTTAACTTCCATCGGAAATGGCCGGTACGATTTTCAATTTAAGGATGTTCCCGACGGAGTTTATAATCTGGTTGTAAATAACGGGTCTTACAAGGTTACTACAGCGGTTACCGTATCGGGAGGAGATATTTCGGATGTTGATATCAACATGACTAAAGATAAAACTCAGAGTATTGTCGAGATCAAAGGTGAAAACACTCCTCTGCTGGCAGCCGGATCACTTCCTGACATGTTCTCTAACAAAAAGATATACACAGCTAAAGATGTGGAGCTCGTTAAGAGCGGAGGCATGGTTGAGTTTAAGCTGAGAGCGGTCCGTGAGAATAGTCCCGCTGACGCTTCAATTATCAAGCAATTCGCGCCGGGGAAAATTATTAGCATGTATCTTAATCTTTCAGTGGTTAAAAGCCAATTTGATGCTTTTGGCAAACTAATCAGTGAGACGGTTCTGGCCGGTCTGGAGGGCAATCTGCTCACTATAGCTTTCGATCTTCCCGATGATTTGAAAGATAAAACCGGATTAGTTATGTACCGGGTACGTAACGGAGCAGCGGAAATTATTCAAACCGCGCCTAATGCGGATGGAGAATTCTGTGTCTTTTCTGACAGTCTCGTGACGCTGACAACGGGAAAATCCGCAATCTATGCGATTGGATATTCACAAGAGATACCGGTGACTGAGCCAACAACCGAGCCAGCAACCGGGACAACAACCGGTCCGGCGACCGAGCCAAAAACTGAGCCAACAACCGGGACAACAACCGG
>JGI20171J29575_12612022_pt1 | contig 11040 bp, 9 predicted proteins | sample TergutNc150P4_FD_29575 | JGI IMG/M metagenome (IMG submission 29575)
TCGCTCGGATGGTGGAATGGTAGACACGCAAGACTTAAAATCTTGTGACCATTGCGGTTGTGCGGGTTCAAGTCCCGCTCCGAGTACTGCGCAAAACGCTAATTATCTATAAACAGGTTTATTAGCGTTTTTTGATTTTAAAAAATTCCCTGTAAAATCCTGTGTTTAGACATAAATTGTGGCTGCAAAACAAATACTATTTTGTCATTCAATAAAATTGTATTACTTTTGTAAACAAACCAATAAGTATTTAAGGAAATAAGAGCAAAAAATGAGTATTAATATTTTATTCACTAATGGGCGGCCTATTACTAATCAAAATGGTGTAGAAAGAGTAACTGATGTATTAGCCGGTCAATTTCAGAAAAAAGGCTTTCAAGTTTATTTCATGCATCTCAGAAGATATATGACCTCAGAAGATCAAGAGGGTGATCCCGTTTACTTTTTCCCGGAAGAAAATCTGGAGTCGAAAGTCAATATTGATTTCTACCATTCTTTCCTGAAAGAAAAGAACATTCGGTTAATCATTAATCAAAGTGCAGAGTGGATAGGTGAATCTACCGCTTTTTTAAATACAGGAAATCTACCGGTGATAAAATTGTCGTGCTATCACAATCGTCCGCTGCGAAATATAGATACATTCGCTGCTTTTTTCCCGGAGCAGAAATTTGGCTTGACAGCAAGTATCGCCAGATGCGTTAAAATGATTCTTTATTCCTATTTTCGTTGGAAAGAATTGGACAAAATTAAAAAGAAATTTATTTTTCTTCAGCAAAATAATCGGTTTGTTGTGCTATTATCTGCTAAATTTGTGCCACAGTTGAAACGATGGCATGAAATTGATCCGGCTAAATTTACAGCAATTCCCAATCCGAATACTTTCAGTGATATTCCTTTCATACCTTCCGTAGCGAAAAAGAAACAACTATTATATGTCGGACGGCTTATGTATGAGCAAAAAAATACGTTTTCGCTGTTATGCATTTGGAAAAAACTCTACAAGCAATTTCCTGATTGGGAGTTGATATTGTGTGGGGATGGTCCTCAAAAATCTTTGGTAGAATCAGAGGTTCAATTCTTGCCAAATGTTCGGATAATTGGTTTTCAAGATCCAAAACCTTATTATCAAACTTCTTCTATTTTTTGCCTAACTTCCACTTATGAAGGATTTCCTTTGGTGATTACAGAAAGTATGCAATATTCCGTAATACCTGTTGTTTTTAATAGTTTTGAATCTGCAACAGAAATCATTGAAAATGGAGTGAATGGTTTTTTAATCCGGCCTTTTTCTATTAATAAATATGTACAGTGTTTGTCTTATTTAATGAGTTTGCCGGATGAAGAGCGGGATATTATTGCAAAAAATGCGTATCAATCTGTTAAACGATACGATGTAGAGCGGGTAATGAATCAATGGATAGAATTTATTCACCAATTATTTAGTGAAAATGGACAGACCAATTTTTGATGTAATCCTTCCTGTTGCACCGAAAGATGTAGCAAATCTGGAATTATGTATCCCCAAAATATTTGAAAATATTCATCCGCAAAAAATCGTGATTATTGCCAGCAAACAGGTTAAAGACAGTATTCCACTACGGGATAAAGTTGTATTTTGCGATGAAGATCAGTTGATGGAGAATCTAACTTTGGATAATGTAAAACGGATTATGTTTGAAGTAACCGGATCGGAAACAAGGAGTAATTGGTATTTTCAACAGTTTTTGAAAATGGCTTACGCTTATCAATGTTCTTATGATTATTATCTGGTATGGGATTCAGACACAATACCCTTAAACAATATAGCGTTTTGGCAAAACAGCAGTAGTGTAGAAAGATGTTTGTTTTCCACCCATCATCACATACATTCACCTTATTTCGATACATTGAATACATTATTCAACGGGAAGGTAAAACGATTGACCGAAAAATCCTTTATTGTAGAACACATGATGATCAATAGAATGATTATGAAAGAATTAGTTCATGACATAGAAATGAATGATCAGGTACAGGGGACACTGTTTTTTGAAAAAATTTTGCATGCGATCAATCTGGATGATATTAAGTATGCTGGTTTTAGCGAATTTGAAACCTATGGAAATTACGTATTGAATTTTTATCCGGATATGTATTCCATACGAAATTTAAAAGCCTACCGGCAGGGCGCTATGGTCATTGATTATTCTCAAATGAATGAAAATGTTTTGAATTGGATTGCAAAAGACTATGATACCATCTCCTTTGAAGAGCATGGTTACAACCGCGTTTTTGGTTTTCTCAGAAAAAACGGCGCTTATTTTGTAAGGCGAAGGGTAATTCCTTTTAAAAACTATCAATGGATTTTTAGCATATTGGAAAATCTGGCATTGCTAAAACATTCCCAATACCCAATTTATACGAAATTTACAAAGTTTTTCAAGTGTTTCTCAGGGAAGCCGGTTGAGTTGGCATAGGCATGGCATACAATGGAATGACACGAGATGAACTTATTTCAAGATGAAGGAAAACAATGATTACTTAAAAAATATTACCAGAAAAGTTGTGGATTTCTGTGTGATATAAAATAAATATTTTGTATTTTTGGCGAAAGTTTATTTTATAAAATAAACATTATATGAGTGAAATAACTAAAAATCTTTTCCACAGGGCTATCTATTTCAATAGAATAGCGCCGTTTATTGGCAAGCAAATTATAAAAATACTTGTCGGGCAGCGGCGCAAGTGCTTGAAAATGTAGTTTATCGACACCTTCTTGTCTGTAATTATGACATAAAAGTGGGCAAAATTAACTGTCAATATTGATTTAAAACACAAATTTTTGTGGATTCCGAACAATTTTTATTCCTTAAATCAGTACATTCTCAACATACAGAAAATTGGAAAATATTGATATTGATAGAATTGTAAATATAATCACTTTTACGGGGAAAAAAAACAGAAAAAAAGCACTATAATAGGGAAAAAAAATGTATTTTTGTCGAAAAATTATAATAATGAAACCGGTATGATTAAAAATCATTCAATTGATTGAATATAAACCGATTATATTATGACCTTGAAAAAACAAATTATGTTTGTATGAAATTGTTATATCAAAATTTTGAAGAACTTGTACGTAAGACAACAATAGATTTCAAGCGTTATTTGTTTCCCACAATCAATTGGAACAGCCGAATGTTTGGAATTGTCGGTCCGCGTGGTGTTGGTAAAACAACGCTTGTGCTTCAACATATCAAGGAAAATCACAGTGTTTCTGATACTTTATATGTTTCGATGGACGATTTGTATTTTGCAAACCATTCCCTGTTGGAAACAGCAGATAAGTTTCATAAAGATGGGGGTAAATTCCTTTTTATTGATGAAATACACAAATATCCCGAATGGTCGAAGAGTTTAAAATATCTATATGACAATTATCCCAGTTTGAAAGTGGTTTTTACCGGCTCATCGGTATTGGATATTTTAAAAGGCAGCGCCGATTTGAGTCGCCGGGCAATACTTCTTTATTTACAGGGATTGTCGTTTCGTGAATACTTACAGTTTTTTCACAATATTATCGTTCCCGTTTTATCGCTGGATGATATTCTTTCGCATAAAAGCAACGATTTAAAATCTGCTATTGGTTATCCAATTAAATTTTTCAAAGAATATTTGCAAAAAGGGTATTTTCCGTTTGGAAACGGCGAAGATTATATGATTTATTTGCGGCAAGTAGTTGCTCAAACAATGGAATCTGATATTCCACTGTATGCAAATATGAATGTTGCGACAGGTAGAAAATTGTTGAAACTTTTAACAATAATTGCTGATTCAGCGCCGTTTAAGCCCAATTTTTCGGGACTTTCAAGATTGATTGAAGTCAGCAAAAACAACATTGCCGATTATTTTTATTATATCGAAAAAGCAGGAATGATAGCCCAGCTTCGCGAAAAAACCGAAAACCATTTGGTTGTTGGTAAAGTTGAGAAAGTATATTTAGACAATACCAATCTTGCTTTTTGTTTATCGGAAAAAGAACCCGATGTAGGAAACCTGCGCGAAACCGTTTTTTTTAATCAAATGCGGGTAAATAATAAGGTTTTCCGTTCCGAAAAAGGCGATTTCAATATCGGTAATCTAACTTTTGAAATAGGCGGAAAAAGTAAAACACAAAAACAAATCGAAGGACTGAAAAATGCTTTTATTGTCAAGGATGACATTGAGTATGCTTATAAAAATGTTGTTCCGTTGTGGGCGTTTGGTTTGAATTATTGATGCTAAAAGAATTATATAATAAGCGCCATTAAAATTTGCTGAAAAATTCTATTCGTTAAATTTAATTCGCTTAAAATCAGTATGTTAATTATATAAATACGCATTTATTTAAGGCGTTTTATTATAGAAGGTGAAACTTGGAATAATGCAACCCTATTTTCTGCCGTATATTTTGAATTGAGAGAAGAGGCAAATGCAATTGGAAAAACAGATTTTCTTTAAGAGTAAAAGGATGGATGTCCGAATTTGTAGTGTTATCAGTATCAAAATTTGATAGCCGATTGTGTTGCTAATCTTAGTATTTTTATGTAATTTTGCATTTTGGTAATTATTGTATGTAAATGAGTTTAAAACAAAAAACCGTATCCGGATTTTTTTGGAGCAGTATAGAACGCTTTTCTGTTCAGGGAATTCAATTTGTGGTGCAATTGATAATGGCTCGAATATTGCTTCCCGGCGAATATGGATTAATCGGGATAGCGGCAATATTTCTGACTATTTCACGAACGTTTATTGACAGCGGATTTTCCAATGCTTTGATTCGAAAACAAAACCGAACCGAGGTGGATTTTTCTACTGTTTTTTATTTCAATATTATTGTAGGATTATTTTTTTATTTTCTACTTTTTTTTACATCACCCTACATTGCTCGGTTTTTTGATGCTCTTGTTTTGGAAAGTTTGATTAAAGTTCTCGCCTTGAATATTATTATAAATTCATTAATTGTCGTGCAGCGAGCAAAATTAACTGTCAATATTGATTTTAAAACACAAACAAAAGCATCGCTATTGGCTGTTATTGTTTCGGGAATAATTGGCATAGGAATGGCATACAAAGGATTTGGGGTTTGGGCTTTGGCTGTTCAATCAATAATCGGAGCTGCCATTGTTATGGTTATATTGTGGACATATTCCCGTTGGAGGCCTCAAAAAGTATTTTCAATGTCTTCTTTTAAAGAGATGTTCTCTTTTGGTTCAAAACTATTAATATCATCATTGATAGATAGTATTTATACCAATATGTACACTTTCGTCATTGGGAAAAAGTTCTCTACAACTGATTTAGGTTATTACACCCGGGCGGATGGTTTTGCTCAATTTCCTTCTTCAAATTTAACAAGTGTACTGCAACGTGTAACGTTTCCGGTTTTGAGCAGTATTCAGAGTGATGATGAAATAATGAAGGATACTTACCGTAGATTTTTAAGGCTTTCGGCATTTGTTGTATTTCCTCTGATGATAGGTTTATTGGCGGTAGCGGATCCGTTGATTCGTTTGCTGCTGACAGATAAATGGGCCAATGTGATTTTACTTTTACAAATATTGTGTTTATCCCAAATGTGGTATCCAATCCATTCAATTAATACCAATTTATTACAGGTTAAAGGACGTTCGGATTTGTTTCTCCGGATCGAAATTATAAAAAAAGTGATAGGCGTTGCCATTTTGTGTGTTACGCTTCCCATTGGTGTTGCAGCTATGTGTTGGGGTATGGTAGCCTCTTCATTGATAGCTCTTTTCATTAATACGTATTATACAGGAAAGATGATACAGGTTGGCTATTTAACCCAAATGAAAGATTTGTTACCCATTTTAGGATACTCATTTTCGATGGGACTTATTGTATGGGGAATCACACATTTGATTCATAATTATATATTGGCATTGCTTGTAGGGATTACGGTGGGAATCAGTTATTATTTTTTTGTTGCACGTATGACTAAATCGCAGGAATTGAAAGAAATTAAGAGTTTATTTGATATGCAAAAAGAGAAAATCAGATTATGGAAAATTCGAAAATAATTAAATTGTGTCATGATTTCATTATTAAATTCTTTATATAAAAATCAAAATTTGATATCCAACTATAAAATTATTAATTGGATCAGGCAAAGAAATCAAAATATATTGGTTGATGTACATCTTGTTCCTTTTAGAAGTTTAGATAAATGGTATTTTGAAAAAAGCACAGGAAATTTAGTGCACGATTCCGGTAAATTTTTCTCGATAGAGGGAGTAAAAGTAAAAACAGATTATGGAGAAATAGGGGAATGGTGCCAACCAGTTATTAATCAGCCGGAAATTGGCTTTTTAGGTATAATTGCTAAAAAAACAGATGGCGTACTCTATTTTTTGATGCAGGCAAAAATCGAACCGGGCAATGTCAATTGTGTTCAAATCTCACCAACTTTGCAAGCTACTAAGAGTAATTATAATTGTGCACATCTGGGGAGGAAGCCATTATATTTGGAGTATTTTCAAAACGTTAAGCCTGAAAACATTATTTTAGATCAGTTGCAATCGGAGCAGGGAGCTCGATTCTTAAGAAAAAGAAATAGAAATATCATCATTCAGGTAGAGGAAGATATACCCGTTCATGACGATTTTTGTTGGATGAGCATTGGTCAGATTAAGCAAATGATGCTTATTGATAATATGGTCAATATGGATACTCGTACTGTGTTGTCCGGCATTCTATGGAACGAAGTATTTAAGTTTGAGTTTGGTGAGAGTGAAATATATGAATTTTTAGAAGACAATAATGTTTCAGAATTTTGGAAAGGCATTGTTATTTCTTCTATAAGTACGGAAGGTATATATACCATAAATAATGTTTTGTCTTGGTTATCCCGATTAAAATCTCAATATGATTTATTTGTGGATAGGATTCCGTTAAACGAAACAAAAAATTGGAGTATAAAAGAGGACGAAATTGTCAGAGAAGATAGAAAGTTTTTTCGAGTGATAGGCGCTAATATTACGATTTCAAGCAGAGAAGTCCAGTCATGGTGCCAGCCGCTTGTACAGCCAATGCAAGAAGGTATTTGTGCTTTCATAATAAAAAAAATCGACAATGTTTTCCATTTTTTAGTACAAGCAAAATTAGAATGTGGAAACTTTGACATATTTGAATTAGCGCCTACAGTACAATGTCTGACAGGAGGCTATACAGATGTTGCAGTAACACCGTTGTTTTTAGATTATGTTTTAAACGTTGCGAAAGACCGGATTGTATTCGACATTTTACAATCGGAAGAAGGAGGGCGGTTTTTCAAAGAACAAAACAGAAACATGATAGTCATTGCAGGAGATGATTTTAATTATTCCATTCCAGACAATTATATTTGGATGACATTGGGACAATTATATCAATTTCTGAAATTCAATAATTATCTGAATATCCAAGCAAGAAGTTTAATATCGCTTTTGAGTTTTAAGTAAGATTTTAGATGCAAGAGAAAGAAAAAATAAGAGTTGGTATTTTGGGCTGTGCAAACATAGCAATCCGTTCATTAATACCTGCATTTTTTAATCATCCGAAGTTTTGTTTACAGGCTGTTGGAAGCCGCGATATTTCAAAAGCCAAAACAATCGCAGAACAATATAAAATTGAATATTGCAACTATGATGAATTGCTTGAAAAGGAAAATATTGATATAATATACATGCCGTTGCCAACAGGTCTGCATAAAGAATGGGTGATTAAATCAATTGAAAAAGGTAAACATATACTATGCGAAAAATCTTTAGGACTTTCGTTCAAAGATGTAGAAGAAATGGTAAATGTTGCTAAAATCAATCATAAAGCCTTGATTGAAAACTTTCAATTTCAGTATCATTCTCAACAGCAGTTTATAAAAAACATACTGAAACAAGGAGAATTGGGTGAAATTCGCTGTTTCAGAAGCTCTTTCGGTTTTCCGCCGTTTCATGATTTAAATAATATTCGATACAGCAAATCGTTGGGTGGGGGAGCCTTATTGGATGCAGGGGCTTACACGATAAAAGCAACCCAATTTTTTCTCGAAGACACCTTCACCGTAACCTCAGCAAAATCAGTAAAAACAAAAAATCATGAGGTGGATATTTATGGAGGCGGTTTTCTTGAAAGCAATTCCGGACAGATTGCTGAAATAGCATTTGGATTTGATAACTTTTATCAATGTAACATCGAAATATGGGGGAGTAAGGGAAAGTTGACTGCAAACAGAGTTTTTACTGCTCCTCCTGATTTTACTCCGGATGTAATACTTGAAACCCCGCAAGGGATGAAGCAATATCAATTGCCTGCAGATAATCATTTTGATAAAATGCTTGACCATGTAGCAGAATCTATTGAACAAGAAAATTACGAGATGGATTATACCGTTAATTGTAATCAGGCATTATTAATACAACAATTTAAAAATATAAGCGATGGGAAATGAAAATATATATGTAACAATGCCTACTTTGGCTCCGTTGGACGAGTTAAATCCATTGTTGGAAGGAATATGGAAACGTGGAATATTAACGCATAATGGACCGTTAGTTCAGCAATTTGAAAAAGAAATTGCACAATTCCTGAACATAAGGAATATGGTTGCCGTAAGTAATGGTACAATAGCTATACAAATGGGTATCAAAGCGCTTGAATTGAAGGGGGAAATCATAACGACTCCGTTTACATTTATAGCAACTTTAAGTTCTATTATTTGGGAACATTGTACGCCTGTTTTTGTAGATATTGACCCTGAAACTTTCAATATTGATCCTCGAAAAATAGAGGAGCGCATCACAAACAAAACAAGCGCTATTCTGCCGGTACATGTATTCGGTAATCCATGCGATATAGAAGGAATTGAAAAAATTGCCAAGCAATATAATTTGAAAGTATTGTACGATGCGGCACATGCTGTTGGTGTCAGCTATAATGGCAAAAATATTCTTGAATATGGCGATATTTCGGCAACCAGTTTTCATGCTACCAAAATGTTGAATACGGTAGAAGGCGGAGGCTGTGTTACCAATGATGACGACTTGCATGAAAAATTAAAAAGAATACGTTTTTTTGGCTATGACAATAACAAGGACGTTGTTGAAGACGGATTCAATGGGAAAATGACCGAAGTACATGCTGCTGTCGGATTAGCCAATTTAAAATATTTACAATTGGCGTTAGACGATAGGAAAAAGAAATATCTTTTGTATAAAGAGATTTTGTCTTCTAAGGAACAAATTCGTTTTCAAAAAATCAATCAGAATTGTAATTATAGTTATTTCCCAATTCTTTTTCCTACGGAAGAGGTATTATTAAAAGCAGAGAGAGCTTTAAATAGTCAAAAAATATTTCCAAGAAGATATTTTTATCCTTCTGTGAATACCTTTACTAAGATAGTGCCTTATTTTCCATTACCTCAATCGGAGTACATTTCGAAACGTATTTTATGTTTACCATTGTATTTTGAATTGAGGGAAGAACAAATCATTTACATTGCAGAAGTATTGATGAAATCTCTGTAAATAAAAATTTGCAGAGATGAAATTGAAAGAGAAGATATAACAATCGTACGAATTATTAAAAAAGAAGAAAATGAATAGCTTTTACACTGAACAGGAATTGTCCGGACTTGGATTGAAAAGTTATGGAAAAAACGTGCTAATTAGTCGGAAAATCAGCATTTATTCCCCTGAAAATATTTCAATAGCGGATAATGTCCGTATTGACGATTTTTGCATATTATCAGGCAGTATTACTATGGGGTCTAATATTCACATTTCTCCTTATTGTGTGTTTTATGGAAGTATGGGAATTGAGATGCATGATTACTCTGGATTTTCTCCTCGTTGTACTGTTTTCTCGGCATCAGACGATTTTTCAGGTAATTATTTAATGAGTCCAATGAATGATAAAAGCAAAACCAATGTAACCGGAGGAAAAGTATTAATTAAGAAATATTCTCAAATTGGTGCTGGGTCTATTATAATGCCATCAGTAGTCATAAATGAAGGAGTGGCTGTAGGTGCAATGTCGTTTGTAAATAAAAATTTGGAAGAATGGGGAATATATGCCGGCATTCCTGCAAAAAGAATAAAAGAACGAGAGAGAGGTCTTTTAAAATTATTATAAATTATGGAAAATGATATCATCGTTTCCGTATGCATGATTACCTACAATCATGAAAAATACATTGCTGAAGCGATTGAAGGCGTATTAATGCAGCAGACGATTTTTCCAATAGAATTAGTTATTGGTGAAGATTGCAGTACGGATAATACGAGAAAAATTTGTTTGGAATACAGGGAAAAATATCCGAATAAAATAAAATTGCTTTTGCATGAAAAAAATCTGGGAATAGTGTCGAATTTTTATGCTACCTTGCAAGCTGCACAAGGCAAATACATCGCACTCTGCGAAGGCGACGATTACTGGACAGACCCTTGCAAACTGCAAAAGCAGGTAGATTTTTTGGAAGCGAATGAAGATGCTTCGATGTGTTTTCATAATGCAAAATTGATTAATGCAGAAGGAAACAAAATAGGAAGTTGTAGAAGATACGAGAAAGATCAATATGCGTCAATAGAAGATTTATTAATTACCGGAGGAGTTTTTTGTCCAACAGCATCCTTGATGTTTAGAGCCCAATACATTAAGTCCGGATATCCGGACTATTGCCTGAATTGTCATGTAGGAGATTTTCCTTTGCAATTGTATTTATCATCCCAAGGGAAAATATACTATTTTAATGACGAGATGTCTGCCTATAGAAAAAATCCCGTGGCTTGGTCGCGAACTTTTGGAAAAACTGAATTTTCTTTAAGAGCCAAAGGATGGATGTCCGAATTTAAGGTACTGGATGGGATAAATGCATTGTTTGATTACAAATACGCATCAGTCATTGTACAGTATGAAGCAAGGTATCTCATTGGGCATATATTATTACCCAATAGAAATCAGAAATCAGAAATAAAAAAAATATTTGGATCCTATATATCGAAATTTCCATTCAGAGAGAAAGTAAAG
>JGI20171J29575_12612021_pt1 | contig 11036 bp, 13 predicted proteins | sample TergutNc150P4_FD_29575 | JGI IMG/M metagenome (IMG submission 29575)
CAAACCATTGCCTCGCTTTCGACTGCAACCATCACGTCCATCACGGGCAGAATGTGGATTATAGCATTGGGTTAATGGGTGAATAGTATAAGACCGTGGAGCAGGCGCTTCATGAGGCTGATGCGGTCAACGAGTACCTGCGTGTGACCTTGGCGATAGCCGATCCACAATAAAATGTAAGAATATGGTTTTTTTAATATGAAGGGGGAGGAATCGAAATGAAAAGTGTTCCGTTTGCAGACATTCGTGTCCGAGGGGAGTTGGCCGTACGCTCCGGCCTGAATTACACGCGGTTGGAGGGTGATTGGTACCGTCCGGACGAGGTATTCAAGGCCGACTCTCACGGTTGGCCAGGGGATTGGGAGGGACGCGTTGTGCTGGCGCTAACGCTGTTGGAGCAGAGCACCCACCGTACCAGCGCATATCTGGAAGAGATCATCCGGCTGATTCCGGAACATCTGAACGAGCGTGGGTATTTGGGGCCGATGCTGCCGCCCAAGCGGTTTGACGAGCAGCATTTCGGCGGGCATAGCTGGATGATGCGCGCACTGGCCGAATACTACGCCTACAAGCAAAAGCCGGACACACTGGCACTGCTGCGTCGCATGGTGGACGGTTTTCTGATGCCCGCCAAGGGCTACTTTTCTCAATACCCAATCGAGCCGATGAGCCGTTTCGATCGACAAGACGTGTGGATTCTCTCCAAGCTGCAAACCAAGACGCTGCATCATGCCGAGACCTCAGACGCAGGCTGCGTATTCATCATGATTGACGGTGCCAGTGCCGCTTACGCGGTCGATCCGCATCCGGAATTGAGGGAAGTGATCGACGAGATGATCGACCGCTTTATGGAGATAGATTTGGAAGCGTTGCACATCCAGACCCACGCGACACTTAGCGCCACACGCGGTATCCTGCGCATGTACGAGCTGACCAACGAGCCCCGCTATCTAGACATGGCCGTGGGGCGCTACGCGCTGTACCGTGATGCCGCATGGACAGAAGCCTATGGCAACTACAACTGGTTTGGCGCGCCGCGCTGGACAGAGCCCTGCGCTATCGTCGATTCATACATGGTGGCGATCACACTGTGGAAACATCTGCGAAATTCCGATTACTTGCACGACGCACACTTGATTTACTACAACGCGCTGTCGCACAGCCACCGTATCAACGGTTCTCTAGGCAGCGACCGCTGCTCCGGTGCACACGATATTGAGGATACCCTGTTTCTTGCCCCTATCAACTACGAAACATACTGGTGCTGCACCATGCGTGGCGGCGAAGGTTTCTCCCGTGCCATTGAGTACTGCTATTTCATTGATGGAAACGATGTGTACGTGCCTACTTATCATCCCAACGAGGCGACGCTTCGCTTGGACGTTGGAGCCCTGTGTTTGACGTTGGACACACGGTATCCCTACGACGGCGATGTACGTATCATGGTCACCGCCTCGACTCTCGGCTCGCCGGCCACGATCAAGCTCTTCGTACCGCGATGGGCGAGCGATGTTGTCGTGACGCTCAATGAAGCGCCCATGTTGTCTGACCTGGAGCAGGGATTCATCAGCGTGACCAGCGCATTCCGACCCGGTGATGTGATTGCACTGCAAACCGATACCAGGGTGCGCGTGGAAAAAGCCTTTGCGCACAGTATAGGCGGCATACACAAGTTTATGTTTGGGCCGATGTTGCTAGGCCGCAAGACTGCGGTGGCCGATAACTCCTTGGAAGGAAACCGCTTCGAGAACTATGCGGAGAGTCGCTTCAAGGCGGCGGACGCAGTTTCGCTGCCAAAGGAGGCAGATATACGGAGAATGGGCGACTGCGAATTTGCCGTGCAGGGCACGGACATCGTACTGACCACGCTGTGTTCAGTGCGAGACATGACGCGGGAGGATACCATGCGCCAGGTTCTATTTAACGTGAGTGCGATGAAAGTAAAGGAATGAAAACGGCCCCCAAATCTGCTAAAATATTTGTTGAGAGACAAAATTGGAGATAAGGGATATCTCTCAGGTAGGAACAGGCGCCCACGATTTTCCGCCTCTGCAGCATATTTTTGCCGAACATGGCGTCAAAAACTTCGCCTGCACGCCGAAAATTCATTTTGAAGGGCACGTTTTGCATGTGTTCCCCTCCCTAGGTGAGCAGTAACGCGGGCACAAAGTTATTTTTAATTTCCCCCATTAAACCCCTTGACAGCGGAAAAGTAATGTGGTACCATAAAACATATTAATTAAGTATGCTTACTATGAATTAAGGAGGCGCTTTACATGAGCACGTGGCTTAACACCGCAAATACAGATTGCAGCGCATCTGTCATGCGCGCGATGTACGTTTGTTGTCGCATCCATTTCAGGGTATGCATACCCGATTGAATTTTCCGGAATTTGTGCATAAAGGCACAACCTGAAAATTCCGGGTTGTGCCTTTTTCATCGTATCATTCTACATCGTATCCTGCGGAGAGGGGGGGAACTCTGTGGACTGGCAATTTATCGCCGGGCATTACAGCCTTTATATTACGGCGGGATGGCTGACGCTACGGATTGCCGTGGTTGGAATCCTTCTCTCCCTGCTGATCGGGACGTTCTGTTCCCTCGCGCAGTACCTGAAAATCCCCGTCATCCGCGCAGTAGTGTCCGCATACATTGAACTCGCCCGCAACACTCCTCTCATCGTGCAGCTGTTTCTGCTCTACTTCGGCCTGCCGAAGCTGGGCATAAAACTTTCCGGCGAGGCTTGCGCGCTCTGCGGCATGGCGTTTCTGGGCGGCGCGTATATGGCGGAGGTCCTTCGTTCGGGGCTTGCGGCGGTGGAAAAGACGCAGTATGAGTCCGCGCTGTCGCTAGGCCTGTCTCGCTCGCAGGCGATGCGCCACGTGATGTTTCCGCAAGGCCTGGCGGTCGCAGTGCCGGGCGTCGCCGCCAACGTGATATTTCTGATCAAGGAGACCTCGGTGTTTTCCGTGGTCGCGCTGGCGGACCTGATGTTCACCGCGAAGGATCTGATCGGCCTCCACTATGCCACGACAGAGGCCCTGTTTATGCTCGTCACGGCGTATTTGATCATCCTGCTCCCCATATCCCTTTTCTCATCCCTGCTCGAAGGGAGGCTGCGCCATGCGGGATTTGCGCATTCTGTTTGAAGGAAACAATTTCGTCCGGCTCCTCGGGGGGTTGTGGGTCACGGTCAGGATATCCCTGATCTCCATCGCGCTCTCCCTGCTGCTCGGCATTCTCTTGGGAATGTTCATGATGCTCAGGTTCCGGATAACAAAGATCGTCTCCCGCGTCTATCTGGAGTTTGTGCGGATCATGCCGCAGCTGGTACTGCTGTTCATCGCCTATTTCGGGTTGACCCGCGCTTTCGGATGGAACCTGTCCGGCAGTGCTGCGGCTGTTCTGGTCTTTACCGTCTGGGGAACCGCGGAGATGGGGGATTTGACGCGGGGTGCCATAACGTCCGTTCCGATTCACCAGTTCGACAGCGGATACGCTCTTGGACTCTCAAAAACGTGTGTATATTGGCACGTGATTCTGCCGCAGACCCTGCGCCGCCTGGTTCCGCCTGCGGTCAACCTGATCACTCGCATGATCAAAACAACCTCGCTGGTGGTTCTAATTGGGGTAGTGGAGTTATTGAAAATCGGACAGCAGATCATCGAGGCCAATCGCTATACCGTGCCGAAAGCAGCGGTGGGCGTGTATCTCGTGATTTTTCTCCTCTATTTTGCCGTCTGCTACCCAATCTCGGCGCTCGCGAAATACCTCGAGCGCAGACTGGAGGCGTGAGATGCCAAGTCTGACTGTCAGCAACTTGTTAAAAAAATACGGTGACACCCCCGTGCTGCGGAATATTAGTCTTACGGTGAAACATGCCGAAGTCCTTGTGATCGTCGGGCCGTCCGGCTGCGGTAAGAGCACCCTTCTGCGGTGTATCAACGGCCTGGAGTCCATCCAGGGCGGGGAGATCCGGCTCGACGGCGAACCCATCGCCGGCGGAACCGGCTGCAAAACCGACTGGGCAAAAGTCCGGCGAAAGATCGGAATGGTGTTTCAGAGTTATGATCTGTTTCCCCACATGACCATCTTGAACAATCTCCTGCTGGCGCCGACGAAAGCGATGAAACTCTCAAAAAACGAGGCCGCCGACCGGGCAGAGACGCTGCTGACCCGCGTGGGGCTCTCCGATAAAATCAACGCGTATCCCCGGGAACTCTCCGGCGGGCAGAAGCAGAGAGCCGCTATCATCCGGGCGCTGATGATGGATCCGGAGATCATGCTGTTCGACGAGGTAACCGCCGCCCTTGACCCAGAGATGGTCCGGGAGGTTTTGGATGTCATGCTCGGCCTTGCGCAGCGGGGAATAACCATGCTGATCGTGACCCACGAGATGCAATTCGCGCAAGCGGTTGCCGACCGCGTGCTGTTTTTGGACGCGGGTGAGATTGTCGAGGAGGGCCCCCCTGACTTCTTCACCGCCCCGCAGACAGAACGCGCGCAGCAATTTCTTGATATATTCAAATTTGAACAAATCCAGGAAAGGAAAACTGTATCATGAGAAAAATGACAAAACGCGTAATCGCCGGGATTTTTTTGGTACTGCTTATCCCCGCCCTGCTCGCGGGCTGCTCCTCCGGCGGGAGTTCCGCCGGAACCGCCCGTACGCTCGATCAGATCAAAAGTTCCGGCAAGGTGATAATCGGCGTATTCAGCGACAAGAATCCCTTCGGTTACGTTGACGCGAGCGGCAAGTATCAGGGCTATGACGTCTATTTTGCCGAGAGGATCGCGAAAGACCTTGGGGTGAAGGTGGAATATGTCCCGCTCCAGCCCGCCAACCGCGTGGAATATCTGGAGACGGCAAAGGTCGATATCGTCCTGGCGAACTTCACCGTCACGGAGGACCGCGCCCGGAAGGTCGATTTCGCACTGCCGTATATGAAGGTCGCCATCGGCGTTGTCAGCCCCGACAGCACACTGATTACGGACGTGTCCCGGTTGGAGGGCAAAAAAGTGATTGTCGCCCAAGGGACCACGGCCGAAACATATTTTGAAAAAGAGCACCCCGAGGTGGAACTTGTCAAGATCGAGAACTATTCCGACACCTTTACCGCTTTCCTTGACGGGCGCGGCGACGCCTTTGCCAATGACAACACGGAGGTCCTCGCCTGGGCGCTGCAAAATCCCGGTTACACGGTGGGAATCCCGAGCCTCGGCAGTCTCGACACCATTGCCCCCGCCGTGCAAAAAGGCAACACCTCCCTGCTGAACTGGCTGAACGACGAGATCAAATCCCTGGCCGCGGAGCAGTTTTTTCACGCCGATTACGCGGCGACCCTCGCCCCGGTATACGGCGACGCGGTCGATCCGGATAATCTTGTCGTGGAGGGCGGCGTGGTAGAAGGTGCCGGCATCGGATAAGTAACGGTGCCAGAGACGACAAACGGATGGGGGTACGGTGTCTTTGCTCTCATCCTGTTTGCCGGAAGCGGAGAAGAGTCTGAAGAACCGAGGTGCGCTTAGTTTGTGTATTTTGAACTATGTGGGCAATACGCCGCTCTTGCAGCTGAACAGAATATCCAATAACGCTCCGGGCGTCAAAGTATTCGCAAAAGCGGAATTTTTCAATCCGAGCGGAAGCGTAAAAGACCGCGCGGCGCGGGCCATGCTGTTGGACGGCATCGAAACGGGCAAACTTACCAAGTCCAAGAGGATACTCGACGCGACCAGCGGTAACACGGGCATCGCCTTCTCCATGTTCGGCGCGGCGTTAGGCTACGGTGTCACACTATACATCCCCGCGAATTGCGGTGAGGAGCGAAAACGGACAATGAAAAGCCTCGGCGCCGAACTCATCGAAACGGATCCGCTGGAGGGCTCGGACGGCGCGTTTTTAGCCGCGCAAGAGGCCGCCGGAGATACCGCTACATACTTTTACCCCAACCAGTACAACAACCCCGCGAACCCCAGGGCGCACTATGAGACCACTGGCGTCGAGATATGGAACCAGACCGCCGGCTTTGTCACACACTTCATCTCCGGCATGGGGACGTCTGGAACGTTTATGGGAACGTCGAGGCGGCTGAAAGAATATGACCCGCGGATCAGGACAATCGCCGTTCAGCCGGACTCTCCGTTTCACGGAATCGAGGGTACCAAACATATGGAGAGCACGATCAAGCCGGGGATCCTTGATTTAGGGCTGGCCGACGATATTATAAAAGTGAGTACAAACGAGGCCTACGCCATGACAAGGCGGCTTGCGCGGGAGGAGGGTCTGCTCGTGGGGATCAGTTCCGGTGCGAACGTCGCGGCGGCGCTGGCGCTGGCGAACACGCTGCCCGGCGGTTCGGTCATCGTCACCGTGCTCTGTGACAGCGGAGCACGGTATCTCTCGGACTCGTTTTGGGAGGGCGCGTAAAATGATTCTGTCAGACGAAGCGAAAGGTATCATATTGGAGCAGACGCGGAGAATCTACCCCAACGAATGCTGCGGCGCGCTCCTGGGTGCGGATATCGAGGCCGGCGAGCGGGTGATCGCGCTTGCTCTTCCGATAGAGAACACCTTTGCGGACGGTGAACAGTATCACCGCTTTCAAATCACGGCGGACGACATTCTGAAAGCCGAAGAGACCGCCAGAAAGCGCGGGCTTGACGTTCTGGGCTTTTACCACTCGCACCCCGATCATCCGGCGGTCCCGTCGGCGTACGACAGGGCCCAAGCGCTGCCCTTTTATTCCTACCTGATCATATCCGTCGAACAGGGAAAGCCGCGTGAGTTGCTTGCGTGGAGGCTGAAAACGGATCGAAGCGCCTTTGAAAAAGAGGAGTTTTCTCTTTCAAATCCATAACGCAAACGGTGAATCAACAACCTACAGGAGGATCAGACAATGGCGGTTACAATTTTGGTGCCAACGGCGCTTCGGTCGTTTACCGACAGAAAAAGTGAGGTAGAGGTCCCGGGCAAAACAGTTTCGGAGGCAATCGCGTCATTTGCCGGCGCGTATCCCGACATAAAACCGCATCTGTATGAGGATGACGGCAGTCTGCGCTCGTACATCAATCTGTATGTGGGCGAAACCAACATCAGGCGTTTGCAGGGCCTTGACACGGCGGTCGGGGACGGCGACACGGTTATGCTGGTGCCGGCTATCGCGGGGGGGTGCCTATGAATGTTATTCCCGACGAACGCCTGGCTGCTCTCTCCAACGACGAGATCTCGCGGTACAGCCGCCACCTGCTTCTGCCCGAAATCGGCGTGGAGGGCCAGCAGAGGATCCGGGCGGCAAGGGTCCTGCTGGCGGGGACTGGCGGGCTCGGCGCGCCGCTGGCGCTGTATCTGGCGGCCGCGGGCGTGGGGACGCTGGGGATCGTGGATTTTGACGTGGTGGAGGCGTCCAATTTGCAGCGGCAGATCATACACGGCACCCGCGATATCGGCCGGCCGAAGGTGGCTTCCGCCCGGGACCGCATCCGGGCGCTGAACCCCGACGTCAACGTGGTGACGCACAACCTATTCCTCTCAGCCGAAAACGCTCTTGAGATCATAAAGGATTACGACATCGTGGCCGACGGCACGGACAATTACCAAACGCGCTATTTGGTCAATGACGCCTGCGTGCTTTTGGGAAAACCCAACGTGTATGGCTCCGTCTTCCAGTTTGAAGGGCAGGCCAGCGTTTTCGGCGTGAAGGGCGGGCCGTGTTACCGCTGTCTGTACCCTGCGCCACCGCCGCCGGGACTGGTCCCCTCCTGCGCGGAGGGCGGGGTGATGGGCGTGCTGCCGGGTATCGTGGGAACTATCCAGGCCGCCGAGGTGCTCAAGCTCATTGTGGGCGGCAGCAGTGGCCTCGTCGGGCGGCTCCTGCTCTTTGACGCCTGGCAGATGAAGTTCCGCGAACTGAAAATTGATAAGGACGAGGGATGCCCCATATGCGGTAAAAACCCAAGTATCCACAAGTTGATTGATTACGAGCAGTTCTGCGGGCTGAAAAAAAGCGCCGATGAAAAGCCGATTGAGACCATATCGGCGTTGGAACTGAAAAAGCGTCTGGACGGCGGCGAAGCGATTCAACTCATCGACATACGGGAGTCTCATGAACGGGCCATCGTGAAATTTCCCGGTGCCAAGATCATCCCGCTGGGACAGCTTATCCGCAGGATGGACGAATTTGACCCAACGCTTCCCGCGGTGTTCCTCTGTAAAATCGGCCAGCGCAGTATTTTCGCGATTCGCGCGCTTGAACGCGCCGGGTATATCGGCCGGATGCTGAATCTGCTGGACGGCATGAACGCATGGGCGCGGGACGTCGATCAAAATCTACCCCAATATTAAATTAAAAGGAGGATCATTCCCATGCCAGACAATCTGAAAAACGCTCTGGGCCGCGAGGCGGCCTACCAGTTGGCCAATGTGAACAAAACCCCGCCGCAGTACGGGGCGATCACGCCGAAATGGCTGACAAAATTTCTGGAGTTCAAGGGGCTGGATTCCGGCATCTACCGCGTGAACCGTGTGGTTGAGGGGGATACGCCGCTGGACGCCCTATGCAGTCAGGATCCCGGCAAACAGGAGATCCCCCAAGGGTTTATCCAGTACGAGGAGAAGCCCAGGGAATATCGCCTGAGCGCCATCTCCACCGCTTTGAATGTAGACACCCTCGTGACGGACGTGTACAGTTCCCCCTTTGACCAGACCGAGGAGCAGTTGAAGCTGGCCGTGGAGAGTCTGCGCGAGCGGCAGGAGAGCCAGATCATCAACAACGACGACTACGGCCTGCTGAAAAACATCGCGGATTCACAGCGTGTGCGTCCCATCGGCGAAGCACCCACGCCGGACGATCTGGATGAGCTGATCACAAAGGTGTGGAAAGACCCCTCCTTCTTCCTCGCCCATCCGAGAGCCATTGCAGCCTTTGAGCGCGAATGCACCAGGCGCGGCGTTCCGCCTATGACCGTAAACCTCCATGGCGGCACCTTCGTCACCTGGCGCGGGATTCCCCTGGTCCCCACGGATAAGCTGTTTGTGGACGGCCTGAAAAATCCGAAATCCCAAGCTGGCAAGACCAATATCCTCTTGATCCGCACCGGCGAGAGCAAGCGCGGTGTCGTCGGTCTGTATCAAAACAATCTGCCTGGCGGACAGCCGAGAGGGCTCGCAGTGCGCTTCCGCGGGATCAATGACAGCGGTGTGGCCTCCTACCTGCTCTCGCTGTACTGCTCCGCCGCGATTCTGGCGGCTGACGCCATCGCGGTCTTAGAGGACGTCGAGGTAGGTGAGTATTATGACTACAGCAAGCGCTGATCTCACGCCGCGCCCAGAGGACTACGGCCTGCCGGGAACGGAGACAATTCTCTCCAGGATTGCGGACTATTTCCCGGAGTTTGCCTCGCGTCCAAACGGCGCATACCCAGGCGGCACCCCCGCCGCCGGGTATGCGCCCCATGTGATCTCCGCCGTGGCCGCCGAAAAATCCGGCGCCGGTTTTGAATCCGCGTCGGCGGCCCGCAGCGCCGCGCATCATTCCGAATATGTGGGAAATATTCCGCTTGAGAAAATCCGCGCCGACTTTCCGATCCTCTCGGAACGCATTGACGGCAAACCGCTGATCTGGCTGGATAACGCCGCGACGACCCAGCGACCCCGTCAGGTCATTGCGCGGCTGCGGTATTACTACGAGCATGAAAATTCCAACGTCCACAGGGGTGCGCACACGCTTGCGGCCCGTTCCACGGACGCGTATGAGGCGGCGCGGCAAAAGGTCGCGGATTTTATCGGCGCGCCCTCGCCGGACAACATCGTCTTTGTGCGCGGCACCACCGAGGGGATCAATCTTGTGGCGCAAAGCTATGTGAGACAGCTTCTAAACCCCGGTGACGAGATCATCCTCACTGTCTTGGAGCACCACGCGAATATCGTGCCGTGGCAGCTTGTGGCGGAGGAGACGGGAGCGGTTCTGAAGGTCGCGCCGGTGGATGAGAGCGGGCAGATTATTTTGCCCGAATACGCCGCGCTGTTTTCGCCGCGCACTAGATTCGCGGCTTTCACCCACGTCTCCAACGCGCTGGGAACGGTGACGCCCGTCGCCGCGCTCATCTCTGCCGCCCATGGTTTCGGTGTGCCGGTTTTGGTGGACGGCGCACAGTCGGTGTCCCACATTCCGCTGAACGTGACCGCTCTGGACGCCGATTTCTTCGTGTTTTCCGGGCATAAAATTTTCGGCCCCACGGGAATCGGCGCGGTGTACGGCAAGAGTGCACTGCTGGAGGCAGCGCGGCCTTATCAGGGCGGCGGGAACATGATCGCCGATGTCACCTTTGAACGGACAATTTATCACAGCGCCCCGGCCAAATTCGAGGCGGGAACCGGAAGCATCGCCGACGCGGTCGGTCTGGGAGCCGCGCTTGATTACGTGGGCGGTGTGGGTATTGAAAACATCGCGGCCTATGAACACGCGCTTCTGGAATATGGGACGCGTGAACTCTCCAAAATTCCGGGACTGCGCCTGATCGGCACGGCGGCGGAGAAGACGAGCGTATTGTCATTTGTTTTGGATGGCCACAGTACCGAGGAGGTCAGCAAGTATTTAAGCGAGGCGGGAATCGCCGTCCGCGCCGGGCATCACTGCGCCCAGCCGATCCTTCGGCGCTTCGGGCTGGAGAGCACGATACGCCCGTCCTTGGCGTTTTACAATTCCAAGAGTGAGATCGACGCGCTCGCGAACCGGCTGGAGGCCTTGTGTTAGGGGCGTCTTTTATGAGTGTCAGGCTGAAACCGATATGCGCCAGCAAGCAGTAGTTTCGGTGTGCCACCGCAACCTTTTTGCTTGTTGGGAGTTCCTCCTAAACCCTCTCAACCGGCTCAAAATTGAGCCGGTTGTTAAGTTGACTTTCGTCATCCCCTTTTGCTTTTGCTAAAATCGTTGTTACAGTTCAGCCGGGCAAGCAAGGATAGCAGGGATGGCGAAATGACCGCGTTTTTTGTCTGTAGCAGTGAGGGAGCGAATTTTACAGTAATCCAATAAGCCCT
>JGI20171J29575_12612017_pt1 | contig 11025 bp, 3 predicted proteins | sample TergutNc150P4_FD_29575 | JGI IMG/M metagenome (IMG submission 29575)
CCCCCGAACAGCCATATGGTGAGAAACCCCCCTCCGTAGAGCTATAAAGAACCTTCGGCCCTGTCGAATCTCCCGCTCCGAGCTAAGGTCGGTTTATACCAAAGACGTTCAAAGAGAACGCAGCCTGAGAACGATCGCCCGGCCAGGCGGTCCTGCTGCGCGGCGCGTCGAAAATATGCAAAGATCTTGAGAGCGTGTCCGACTTATCTCTGGAGAGGCGGGTTGTGTCATGAGCATCTTCAATGGGTCTGGAAAGCCGGTGGTTCGACCGGAAGATTTAGTCGTACTGCGCATAGAAATGGTGAATATGGAGGTTGTGCGGAACATCTTTCAGCTAGTCGAGCACGCACCGATCAAAGTGGCTACACTAAACGCTGCGCAGGACATCGAGCTTGCAAAAAACACGGATGTTGTGCGAAACGTTGGGGCTGTGCAGAACACAACCCCTATGCGAGAAGCCGTTGCCTACGATCATGCTCCCCGAGAGGCTGGTGAACTTGTTGCAACGGGTACGGCCAAAGCGGCCCTACGGGATTTCACGCCGAAGTTGCGTAAAGAGGTCGAGGGGAAGCCTGCCTATATAATCCTGCATTTCCCGCCGCAGTCCTTTGCCGAACAAACTTTCCCTGAGCCGGGCGATGGTCCTTCGTCTTTTCCCATCCGCGCCCGCATCGCCGGTGAGTCGCGTCTTGTCTTCATAGTGCCAGACAACTTCAACATCGAATACTCGCTCGCATCGGTGCTGAAGGCCTGTCAGGACCTGCCGCTGAAGGTCTCGGCAGCCGCTGAGGGGCCTGTGCCTCTGATGCTCTATAATCCATCTCCGGATGTTTCGCTCGTCAGTTCTTTGTTCAAAATATCTGAAAAAGAGCTGCTGCCGCTCAAGCGCAGAGCCATACTATCCAGCGCTGCCGTCAAAACCCTTCAAACGCTCCAATTTTCAGGAGATGCGGACCTTGTTTCATCTGGGCCTGCGATCAATCCGCAGCCGGAACCGCCAGGTATGCCAAGTATGCCGGGTTTGTCAGAAAAAAAATACACAACACTGGACATCAAGACTGAATCAATACGGAATACCAAGCCATATCCAAAAGAGCCGGATAAGGACATGACCTCGATAGAAATGCCTTGGCGCCTGATCCTATCGCCGCGCAGCAACGGACGCTGGCGCCACGCCGCCAATCCGGTTTTCTCCAGCAAAACAAAGCATACCGAACTGTGGCATTCGCGGCTGGTCGTACCGCATGACGGTAAGGAGATCCAACCGCCTTATCCTGACAAGGAACGTATCGTCCGGGCTATCTGGGCATTGAAGGGCGAAGGGAACGAAGCTGCCACAACTAACATGGAAAGTTCGTGGCCAAGTACTCTCCCGGAGGAGGGTGCGAAACAGTTCCTTACTACACTTACAAATGAGCACCGCTACCAAATCGCACATCTTTCTTCAAACTTCAACAACGGAAGCTATGAGCCGAAGCCCATCGACACCAACATGATGATGCTGTCAGCGCTAGGCGGTTGGCTGGATTCGCGCGGCGCTTGGGAACCGGCCGCTGGGACTAGTGTCGAGGAATGGGTACATCGCGCCACAATGGGGCGCGATCACTACGTGCGTATAGTCGAACGCGGTTTTCTATTCCCCTTTGGCCACCGGGTGTCGCTGGTCACGATCCATGAACGCAAATTCCACCACTGGCTTGATGGCAACCCAGCCTGTCTTCGCAAGCGGCAGTTCATAGTCGTCCGTGAAAAAGAACGAACCTATGACGACTTGCACCAAAAAGCCGAAACGGACAACAGATACTCTTTTGCCAGGAAGTTCCCATTCTCGCGCGTAGAACTGCTGACGGAGATGACGCCTGATCTCGACCAGAGATATAAACAGATACCGGGTGCCACTCCTATCCCTCCTGTATTTCCTCCGGGAATACGCAAGAATAACTTGGATAATGAGACGTGGGGAGATAGTATGTTCTGGCCCTGTATCAGAGTCGATGATGATGCCAAACCTTTCCAATTCCAGTGTGCGGCCACAGATCGCGAGGGGCGGCGGGTGCTTTTCGAATTGCCTATGATCTTCATGAAAAATACTATGGCGGCCCCGACCGATACGAATAAGGCTTTAGATTATAGTAAAGCCGCGTATAACGCCAATCTCGCGATAAAGGAGTTTGGAGCGCGGACGAATTACAATACGGCTAACTTCAACCTGCAGCGTGTGGCGCTCGCGCCCAGCACGAAGTCGGGCGATACATCGGTTCTGGCCGAAAACATGACATTCGGCGGATTCACCGGTGTGGAATTCACCAGTGCGCCAGGCCCAGCTCCGCCGGAGATCCTGCGGACATACAGTAACGGATTGACACGTCCGATATGGGTGCCCCAAATGGAGAAAGCAAAGGCGCAGATCGAACCGATCGCGCAACTGACAGGTACGAAAACCCCGCATGACATTACTTTCAACAATAGGTTCCTGGGAGTTGGTTTCAATCCCGGCAACGGTAGCGGAGGCAACCAAGGCGAAGTGTTCATCGATGTATCGGGCCCCGGTCTAGATTTCTCGTCGCAGGGGGACAAATCAGGCGGCTTCATACAACCCAACTTCACCCCGAATGCCTTGTCGCGGCTGGCCGGGCCGGTGATGAACGGAAACGATCAATCGTTCGCTGGGGGCACGATGCCGCTATTCCCTTCGATTGAGCCGCTACCGCTCCTGTTCGGCTGTATCTCTTTAGGTGAACTGATCCCAAGCGTCTCCAATGTTGCCAGAAACTTGGATCGCGTCCCGAAGATCATCAGCGAGGCCGGCACACAGACCGATAGTTTCTTCAACGATCTGGCTCGGCTGTCCGGGTTCGTGGATGACTTCCCCGCGCAGCTTGTGAGAATTGCCAAAGCCGCATTGACCGGCTTTACAACACATACATTGGTGGATTTGGAAAAGGATACAAAGAACTATGTCCCCACTAAAACAGCGGTGGGTACTGTGACACAAAGATTGAGTTCTATCGATCTCACCAATCTCACCACCCCGAGTTGGAATTGGGTCGATTTTAATACTAAGATCAATGCCGCTGAGGGCGCTGTCGAGACCTTGAAGAACGCCAGCGTCTCTCTTCCTGCGGACCTCAAACAACCCATATTGAACACAGTTCAAAAACTCAATGCGCTTTTGAATCAGCTTAGGAGCTTGGAATCGCTGATATCCGCGGGTAGCGGCCTAAAGGGTGCGCTGGAGGCCATTGTTGGCAAACCGGATGAACTGATCAAGCTGCTTACAGAGGACAAAAACCCAAAAACCCCGAAACCGACGCTCCTGTCAACGCTCCTGTCAACGCTCGGAGCCAAGATCGAATCGCTCGAAACAAAATTGAAAACCGCTGAATTGCTGGACGGCGCTCCGCGCAATGCCATGCTCGCAGTTCTGAAGGCGACCAAGGACGCGATCGAGATCTACAAAACATCTGGAAAGTCCTTGATGGATCAGTTCACCGGCGACGAGCTGACCGTTCGTTTCGACTGGAATCCCCAGATCACAAGCTGGCCACCGGGAAAACCTCCAATATTCCGCCCGAATGACGAAAGGGGCCTGATGATTGCGGTCGAATCCAAGGTCAAGAAGAATGGCCTGGCGAGTTCGAAGACCAGCGTCAACTGCAGCCTCAAGAATTTCGACCTGATATTGGTCGGGAAGAACCGTTTCATCGAACTGGGCTTTAAGAAGATCGAGTTCACCATAGACAGCAACGCAAAGACGAATGTCGATGTGCTGCTCTCGGGTGTCAAATTCGTCGGGCCGCTCAGTTTCGTGGAAACGCTGCGCGATCTGATCCCGCTTGACGGATTCTCCGACCCGCCGTATCTCGACATCACAAAGGAGGGCATTGATGCCGGGTACAGCATCGCCCTGCCGTCGATCACCTGCGGCGTGCTCAACATAGCCAACCTCAGCCTGGGGGCGGGCTTCACGGTGCCGTTCATCGGCAAGCAGCCGCTGAGCATACGTTTCAATTTCTGCACTCGCGAAAAGCCCTTCCTGCTGACCGTCTTCATTTTCGGAGGCGGTGGCTTTTTCAACATCACAATAGACCCTAAGGGCGTGCAGATGCTGGAGGCGGCGTTAGAATTCGGTGCGGCGGTCTTCCTCGACTTCGGCGTGGCTTCCGGCGAATTGCATGCCATGGCCGGCATCTATTTCAAGATACAGTCAAACGAAAATGATGAGACGGAGGTTACGCTCGCCGGCTATTTCCGGCTGGGGGGTAGCGTCAATGTGCTGGGGCTTATCAGCGCGTCGATCGAGCTCTATATGTCGTTGGGCTATGAAGCTGGCAAATGCGTCGGCAAGGCGGAACTGAAGATAAGTGTTTCAGTGGCCTTCTTTTCAACCAGCGTCACCATCTCCTGCGAACGCAAGTTCGCCGGTTCCAATGGCGACCCCACGATGCGCCAGATGCTTGGCTTTAATCCCGACTTGACGCTTGAGGAAGAGCTCGGTGCGATCGGCGAAGAGACAGAATATGCCTGGCGCGATTATCTGGAAGCTTTCGCTAAGGAGGACTTATAATGGCTAGATCGAAGATTGTTTGGACTATACTGCCCTATGGTATGACGGACGGAAAACAACGGGTGAGCGTCGTCGTGTCGCCGCGCCTGATACCAGAAAACCGGAATGAACATGCCCTTGGCGCATTCCCCGAGTTCGTCAACTGGCCTGAGGTGATCAAAGACGCGAAATTCTCGGTAGAAACCGGTGACGACACAATTCCTTTGAAGCTGATCTCTGAGATTGATGAATCTCTCTGGCATAAGCTATTCAGTGAGGAAACGCCCGTTAACGGCTTCGAGTACGAGGATCTGAGCGAAGTGAATTTCCGGAGCTATCAGATCCGCAACATATTGTCCTATCTCAGGAAATATTACGCAAAACTGGCGGAGGAGTCTCCGTCCGACCTTCCGCGACTTCTGCCCTGGGATAAAGCGCATCCCGTTCTCAAGGAGATGCTGGAGGTTGCGGGGACAGACGGACCTTTATATCAAAAGAATGGCGGTCTTAACCGTTTGTTCAGAGAGGACGAACCAGACAAATTCAACTCCGAAACGGAACGCGATCTCTATCTGGCGAATCGTTTCTATAGCCGCCCCCGTCCTGAAAGCGTTCCGAAGCCTCCCGTGGAGCCTGAATATGACTTTCACCGTATCGTCGCGTCACTGGCGGACTTTCCGGAACTGATGCGCCGGCTCGGTCTGGTGCTGGATTTTGTCCTTACTGCCCCTATTGGAACACAGAGCAGGGGGACACTCCCGGGCACTAGAGCCCCTACTTTGGGCTTTGATACCCCGATTAGGACACTGAGCGGGAAATTACGGCTGCGCATAAAGCGGAAAAATCAACAGGATCAGAACACGGATGATATGCCCTGGACCGCATTCCTTGTGGAAGGGCAACGTTTCATCACACGCTCCGAAACTGATGAGCTGAAGAACGGTTTGTTGAATATGGCTGGGTCGAACGACAAATACGAAAACAACTCTGGCCGGTTCGACATCTATCAGGTCGATCCGGATGGCTCCGCGCTCAAGACCGTCGGCTTCGTGGTAGACACACAAAACCTTCTCAAAAAAGATGAGGCAGGATCTGTTGCCTTCACCACCGGCGACCAACAGGGTGTCGCGGCATTGCGCAGCGGCGGGTTGGGTGTGTCCCGTCACGAGCGCGCGAAAGATGTTGCCCAGAATATCGCCAGAATGACGGAGTATAACAAATACCTCGAAGATGACAGGTGCAGCGATATCGTACTGTACGCCGAAGACGTACTTCGCGGTTATCGTGTCGACGTGGCCGATGAGCGGAACCCGGGCGTCTGGCGCACGCTATGCGCCCGTGTCGGCGACTACAGACTGATCAAGACCGGTGAACCGATCGATTCGATACCGGAGGACGAGGGATATGTCTGCGGCGCATCGACCACTTCACAACCGGGCAGCAAAGATCAATATCTGCACGAATCCCTGTTCCGTTGGACTGGCTGGAGTCTGTGTACGCCCCGCCCTGGTCTGGCGCTCAAGGCAGTGCAGGAAGAGGGCAGCGATATCCAATCCGAAGTGCCAAGCAAGAAAGGGGTGGATGTGGCCAAAAACGGCTGCGGCGTGAGCGCGAACTTTACGACACCTGGGGGCTCGCTGCCGCGGCTGCGCTACGGTCGTTCATACCGTTTCCGCGCGCGCGTTGTTGATTTAGCAGGCAACAGCCTGGCTGTGGACGACCCTCTGCTCGATAACACATGCGCAAGCGATTCTGTTGGTTACTGGCGTTTTGAGCCGATCGATCCCCCGGTCATCGTACATCGCACCCGCGTGTCTGAGGGCGAGTCGCTAGAACGGATGGTGATCCGTTCGAACTACAATGTCTCGTCCAAGGATTATTCGGGGTGGCTGAGGGGTGAGTCCTCTCTGCCTATATCCTCCTTCTCCTTGCACAGAACGCCCGGTTCACCTGCGATCCTTGAGGAAGTGCCATTCCCAGACATCTCGTCCGACTTCTATTATGGTGCGGTGAACGAGCGCCATTTCGTGCCGCCGAAATCATCTCAGCAACAGTGCGAAATGCATGGCTTGTTCGATCCTTATTTCGGCAACTGGGAAGATATCAAAAATGGCTATGAACTTGCCGCCAAGCGCGAGTCTGGTACGCTCTACGACGGGTTACCCGAACGCAAAGAAGACGCGAGCGATTCCGATCTGATCAAACTCATTACGCCCTCCGCACTGGATGATGTCGCCACCACCAAAGGGATCAAACCTGGATTACCCAGTGATACAAATCCGGTGGGAGACAGGATGGTTGGCGGCCAATATGTCATTCACGGCGAAACGCATATCCGCACACCCTGGTTGCCCGACGGCGCCGCTGGGGGAACGGCAATCCGCGCGGCGGCGGGTCACGAACTGCCAGGCGTGAATAATATAAAATCTAAAACTGGCTCTTATGCCGTCACAACAACATCCAGTGGGGCGTATGTTATCCTGATATATAGTGAGAAGAAGTGGCCGGACAGCGACGGTTTCCGTTTGATCCTGGCTGAGCGGGAAGCAGAAATCGACCCGTCTGCCTGTAAGGAAGTGTTCAGGGACAGAGGCGAGCCGTTATGGGATGAGATCAACCGTACTTTGACATTCTTCGTGCCCAAAGGGCGGATAGTCCGTTTGGTATACTCCAGTTTCGCCGATGAAAAATTTATTGGCAGCTTTGGTATCCCACAGTGGGTCGGGGGGACTAGACAGGGCAGAGTACTTGCATCCGCATTGCGTGGTGCGAACTGGTTGATCACGCCTTTCCGCGAACTCACACTGGTGCATGCGACGCAGGCGCCGGTGTTTAAGCCGAAGTTTACCTATTTTTCACTGAGCCGCGCGTATGGATCGCACGACGTCATACTTAGAGACGCTGCGAACGCAGTTACCCTTACCCTCCATGGCCCCTCTACCAGCAAGTTTGAAGTGGAAGCAGAATGGCACGAATGGGTGGATGATCCGACCAAAGATGAACCAGAACGGGTGAAATTCCGGGGGCAGCTGGGCGAGATCAGGTTGGCCGAAAACCATGCCAATACATTTGATCTGCGAACGACTGTGAACGGGCAGTTGCCAGACCCGAATAAAAATGCGCAGCGCGGAGACGTACATGCTTTGGGTGACACGCGCTTCCGGCTCATTGATTATCGGATAAGGGCGACCACTCGCTTCAGCGAATATCTGCCGCCGTCCATCTGTGCAAACCCAGACAATGTGACGCAGTTGGGTCCTGCCGCTACCAACGAAGACATGAGATTAGCCCCGCCAGATGATGATCCGGGTGCGCCGATAGTCGGTGTATACAACGGCCCAGGTTCGAAAACCTTTGTGCCCGCAAGCACACCGCCCGCCGATCCACGCGTGATGTATATTCTGCCGACAATGCGCTGGAAGACGAACGAAAAAGCGGATGGGCATGATGTCACCCGCGATGGCAACGGCCTGCGCATATGGCTGGACAGGCCCTGGTTCTCCTCCGGGGACGGTGAACTTCTTGGCGTAGTGATCCCGATAGAGAGATTTGGGGCCTTTTCCATAATACCCTCCAAGATGCAACCCTTCGTCACCCAATGGGGTCGCGATCCGTTTTGGAACAGTGAAGGAGGTTATTCGATGCTGCAGAAAGGTGCTAAGAAAGAGGATTTCTGTGCAGGAGTGGCATCGGAGATATTGCCGCTGCAGGAAATGCCCTCCTCCCAGACCCAGGTTATGATCGTCGGCCACCGCGTGCATTGGGATGGTGAACGGAAACTGTGGTATTGCGACATCGAGTTCGATCCGCTTAAGGCCTATATGCCCTTCGTGCGGCTTGCGCTGGTCCGCTATCAGCCCAATGCACTAAGGGGGGCGAAGATCTCCAAGGTCGTTCTGACGGATTTCGCGCAGGTGCTGCCGAACCGCCGCGCCACGGTGAAGGTAAAGGGCGACAAGATCACAGCCGCCTTGTATGGGCCGACCCCGTTCTCCGGCCCGATGGTCAGCAACGATGAATTGCCTTCTGACGACATCAAGAAGTATGGAGGCCGCAACCGTGTGGAACTTGTATTGCAGAAACGCGATAAATCACTCAACAGCGATCTCGACTGGGAGGATACGAAGGTCCTAGCCGCCCAGGTGGTCGACCCCCCTGCCATGGTCCCGAATGAATTGCCATTCTGGCAGGCTGTAGTGCCGTATGACCGGGCAAAGGAAGATAAAAACAAATCGTATCGCTTGATGCTGCGCGAGTTCGAGCGGTTCTACATTATTGCATCCCCCAAGAAACTCGAAAAAAGGCTTGTTTTCGCAGACATCATCCCGTTAGAGGAACAAGAAAAGCAACAGGTAGCGGAACAGATGTCAAAGATCGATCTGTCGAAGATCAAATTACAACAAATGGTAGAAGAACCAAAATTGCAGACAAAAGTAACTGTACAACAGGCAGGGGAAACAAAGCCACCGCAGCCAGAGCCTGCGCCGCCTGAGAGCAAAGCGCAGAAGCCGATAGCGGAACAGATGTCAAAGATCGATCTGTCGAAGAGCAAAATACAGCAAACAGTGGAAGAACCGAAGCCACCGCAGCCGGTTGCGGAAGATAGCCGGCCGATCAAAAAAGCGCGGCTTTGACAAAAATAAAAGGGGGGCGCAGAAAGGAGGATGTGTCCTTCTTTCTGTGTCCTCCTGAACCAAAACCGCAGAAACACGCCAGTTAAGCGCAGCTTTCGCCGAACGGACGAACGCTCCTTTTCGGTTCTGGGTCCGGACATTCCGGCCCGGAGCCCTTTTTTCATCCTTTCAGCGGTCTGACCGGCCTCGCTTCGATGTATCCTCTGCGGCCTATCGGTGCATACTGGAACCTCGGAGCGTCGGCGTCCGCCCACTCGAACCCGCGGAGCGCAGGATCGAACGCATCGATCGCTTCCCAGACGCCGGCTATCGCTTCCTCGAAATTCTCGTCATCATAAGGTTCGCCTTGGAATACCATCATCCTGCACGGTTCCAGTTCGATCATCTCGAACCCGTCCGGCACCGCCCCCTCATAGTCCGGCGGCACCTCGACGCCCTGAACGTACTTCGACGTTCCCTTCCTGATCAGCTTGTCCGGCAGCCAATATCCGGCGGGCTCGCAGGATGCCCCTTTGACGCTCTCCAGGATCCCCCATGCGTCGCATCCGACCTCTTCGCAGTACTCGTAGTAGTTCTCCGCCTTTATGCCGCGCCGGATAACCGCTTTGCGCTTAGACCTTTCGACGACCTGCGTGAATACCGTCTGTCTTTGTTTCTTTTCCATTTCACCGTCTCCTTTGTTCTTTACGAGGTAACGGATCAGAACCGAATACGGAATGAAGTATCTCAGCGGGACCGGGTCGCCCTTATACGATTCCGGAGAGAGCCCGAACTCCTTCGAGAACGACCTTGTGAAGCCTTCGTGGGTATCGAACGCGCATTCCGATGCGACGTCCGCTATCCTTACGTTCCCGGTCCTCAGGCGCCTCGCCCCCTGCGTCAGCCTGCGTAGCCGGATGTATTCGAACGGCGTATGCCCGGTCAGCTCCTTGAATATCCTCAGCGAGTGCGACGGCGAGTAATCTGTCGCTTCGCTCAGATCCTCCAAGGTGATCGGCTCTCCGATATGCTCCTCGATATAGTCCTGCATGCGCTGTACCGCCTGCACCGCATCGTAGTTCACCGATCCTTACCTCCGTCCATTAAACATAGCAGAACGGTTCTTATACTTTTATTGACCCAGATCGCTATTTTATCGTTTTCGGTGAAAAGGGATGTGGAGGGCCCGCCGGGATTCGAACCCGGGTTTTCGGCTCCGAAGGCCAAAAGGATGATCCGCTACCCCACGGGCCCCTCGCTCCATAGAACACGCAATGATTATTTAGTCCTGATTAAAGATAAAAACCTATATTGGGTATCCTATTCACAACCGATGTCCAAGATCATCATGAATCACGGCGCGGGCGGGGAGATAATGCAGGAGTTCCTCGCCAAGCACATCATATCCCATTTTCCCAAAGCGAGTTCGGACGTATCGCTGGAGTCCATGGACGATTCCGCCGTGATCGACGATGTCGTGTTCACGATCGACGGGCATACCGTTGATCCCCTGATATTCCCCGGCGGCGATATCGGGAAGATATCCGTCGCCGGAACGGTGAACGACATATCCGTCATGGGCGCCACGCCCATAGCCATCGCCTGCTCCGTCATTTTGGAGGAAGGATTGGAGATCGGCATCGTGGACAGGATCATGGAGAGCATGGGTCGGACCTCGAGGGAATGCGGCGTGCCGATCATCACCGGAGATACGAAGGTCATGCAGGCCGGCGCGTTGGACAAGATGGTTATCACGACGTCCGCCATAGGCAGGAGGTCCGAGCTGTTGGACAACGATCTGAGGATAGCGTCCGAATACAGGAAGGTGAAGGACAGATGGTGCACCGACTCGAATCTCGCTCCCGG
>JGI20171J29575_12612011_pt1 | contig 10943 bp, 8 predicted proteins | sample TergutNc150P4_FD_29575 | JGI IMG/M metagenome (IMG submission 29575)
TCCTCCCTAAAAAACCTTCCTTGCATCTCCATGACCTTCACTCCTTCCCCGCTCTTCCCTGTTCTTAATCGTCGAACTCACGTTATAATTGGTTGTTTAGGAATGGTTCTGACTGGCTCGTCACCGGATACAAGGTTTCCATTTTGCAGGCGGTCGGAGGAACCCTCCTTTCCATGGCCGTCATGACGATGTATGCTTTTACGACCTCCGTGAAAGCATTCCGGCATCGCCATAAACTGAGTTTTATCTGTTACTTTACCATGGTGTTTCAGGCGGGCGTCCTGCCCTGGTATCTGTTCTGCACGCGTTACTACCATATACAAAACAGTTACGCGGGGCTGATCCTGCCTTACTTGATGAGTCCTTTTCTGATTGTGCTGCTCAGAACCTTTTATCAGGAGGTACCTGACGAAATGCAGGAAGCCGCTAAGATCGACGGGGCGAACCCATTCCAGGCATTTGTCCGAATCATGCTTCCGCTGGCAAAACCGGGTATAGCGACGGTGACGATGTATGTGGCTCTCGCCTATTGGAACGATATGTACCTTGCGTTATACCTGATGACCAAGGACAGCTTTTATCCTCTGCAATACCGGCTGTACTCCATTCTGTCTAATGTGCAGTTCCTGGTCAGCTCGCAGGCTGCGGGCATCGGCAACAGAGTGAAGCTTCCCACGGAAACGGTGAAGATGGCGCTGACTTGTATTACGATAGGTCCTATAATTTTCCTGTATCCATTTGTCCAGAAGTATTTTGTGAAGGGAGTAATGGCCGGTGCCGTCAAAGGATAACCGGTTTATTATATAAAAATAAAGGGAGGATCACTATGTTTAGGAAAATCGTTTGCGTGACCCTGGCGCTGTGCATGAGCTTGATCGCTATAGGCAGCGTCGCATTGGCTGACCGTCCGGATGAGTTCGTTAAGCTGTCAATCTTCATGCCTGGCGCTCAGACTGGCAGGATGAAGGATTTCGCGGAGAACGAGTTAAAGGACAAGATGCTGGAAGATCTCAATTGCGAGCTGGACTTCTTCTATGAGGACTGGGGCCAATACTGGAACAAGTTGGGCCTGTTGCTTTCAGGCGGCGAGGACATCGACTTCTTCTGGGATGGCATCGGAGCGCTTGCCAACCACTACGCCCGGCAGGAAGTCCTGCCGCTGGACGACCTGCTTGAGGAATACGGGCAGGATCTCCTGAAGAACATCCCCATCAAGAACTTTGACACTGCCAGGATGGCCGACGGAAAGATTTACGCCATCCCATCGCAGGCCGCTGCGGCGTCCGGTAAGTTCTACTCGGTACTCGTGCGGCAGGATCTGCTGGAAGGCGTCGGGATGAGCAAGATCGAAACCATCGCCGACCTGGAGCAGTTCGCGGAGCTGGCCAAGGACGTGTATCCCGATAAGGTCGGTCTGGTCGAACGGACGATGTTCCGCCCGCTTACAAGAGGACTGACGGACAAAAACATTGCTACTTGGCCGCTCAATCAGGAACTGTTTTGGGTGGATGAAGACGATGCGGCTTCGACGGTTCAAAGCATCTTTGACACGGACTTCTTCAAGGCATACTGCGAGCTTATATATTCCTGGATTCAAAAGGGCTATACGACCGAGCAGGTCATGTCTATGGCCGAAGAGTTGGATCGTATCTGGAACAACGGCGAGGGCCTATTCCGCGTAGGCGCCGTGTCCAGGCCGTTGGAAGAGATCAGCAAGCTGCTTCCGACCGATCCTGACGCGAAGCTGATGGAATACTTCATTTCCCCCGAAAAGCCCAGGTACATTGAGTACGCCAGCAACGAGGCGATGTCTATCCCGACCTATTGCAAGGATCCGGCGCGCGTCATGATGTACTTGAACTGGACGCTCGCGAGCCAGGACAATTACAACTTCCTGCTTTTCGGCGTTGAGGGCAAGGACTATACCATCGATGAAAACGGCAGGATGAACCGGAACGTGCAGGACGATTTGATCTACGAGTGGATGTGGAGAAACAATAATTACATCATTTACCCCAACACCGTTTCCGACGAGTATATCGCGGCGTGCGAAACATGGGATACAGGAGCGCCGTACTCCAAGCTGTTTGGCTTCAACTTCGACCAGGAATCCGTCAAGGTTGAAAAGGCGGCTGTCGAGGCTGTATACGCCGAGTTTGTACAGCCGCTGGTTTTCGGTCTGATCGAGCCGACAGACGAAGCCATTGCGCAAGCCATCGATATGCTTAACGGCGCTGGCTTTGCGGAGTACATGGCTGAAATGAACGCGCAAATCCAGGCGCATAACAGCAAGTAAACGTTAAGATGAAAAAAGCGTTCATTTTCATCTCAACGATAGCGCTGGTCATAGGGGGAGCGGTTTCGCTCCCCCTCTTTCAAAAGGGGTGGGCAGACATGGCGGCGGAAACCGTAACGATTTTCCCCGTGGAACATACGGGTGCCATACGCAACCCGATGATGGGTTTGATGGAGCGCGGGCGGCCCTTATATGACAAGAGCATCCCGTTGGATTACAACCCCTGGTCAACATTGATTCACTCGTACATGGCATGGAACGATATTGAAAACACGGAAGCAGACGGAATAGACAAAATTCACGATTTTTGCGAGGCCCTCTGGCGCGATAAAGACGGTGTCGGCGTTGAAACCTTCAATATGAAGGTGGTTCCGCGCATATTTCTGAATTATCCCGGAAAAGGCATGTGCTGGCCGGATGATATGGACAAAGAGGACTATGAAAGCGAGCGATTTAACGCCCGGCTATCCAGGTTGGTGGAGCGTCTAGGGCAACTGTGGAATAACGATCCCCGCGTCGCGTTCGTCCAAATAGGCATCATTGGCCAATGGGGCGAGCACCACCATCCCTACCCCACAAAAGCGCAGCAAATACTCCTAGGGGATTTGTTCACGAAGTATTTTCCGGATAAAATGATTTCCATACGCTACGCGGGCACGTTCAAGGATTATGACTTCGGCGGGTACTGGGACTCGTTCGGATGTTCCTCGGAAGGGAATGATTACGACAGCTTTTTCAACGGGCGGCAGACATGGAAACGCCAGATCATGCACGGCGAGATCAGCTATAATTTCGGCTCCCGCATAAATATTGGCATGACCGCCACGGATAGCATGTTCGTCCCGCACCGGTATTTTCTGATCAATGAGGTACGCCGCCTTCACACCAGCGCGCTGATGTGGGTCGCGGATTACGGAGAATATGACGAGGAATGGAAGCCGGGGAATACCTGGGACGAGGAAGAGCTTCAGCGGGGCGCGGCGATCGTTCAGCGGAATATGGGTTATCGTTTTACGCTCCTAAGCTTTACGTACCCGAAACAGGTATCGCCCGAGAATAACTTTACCGTGCGGTTTGAAGTGCGCAATGATGGTTCGGCACCGTTTTACTACGACTGGCCGGTGGAGTTAAGCCTTAAGGATCCTGCTTCCGGGGAAATCGTGTGGCGGGGAACTTTTGAAACGGATATCCGTGAATGGATGCCGGGCAACGGGTATCGCGGAGAATGGGCCGCCTCCCGCTATCCGGAGGAGTGGGGCGAGAGCATACTGGAGTATGAATCCCCGCCGGATGTATATAGCGCGGAATCCACGTTCAAGCTTCCAGAAAACATTCCGGCCGGAGAGTATATCATAAGCCTCGCTGTCCTGGATTCTGCGGGAAACCTGCCCAGTCTGCGTTTCTCAATTATGAATTACCAAACAGGCGGTTATCATCCGATGGGGTATGTTGGCGTGGGGCAGGAACCGGGGGTCTGTGAAATCGATTCCGTCTTATTTGACGATATAACCGCAGATCGAACGCTTCGGTACGTGTTGGATTAAGGAGCGCGGGTATGAGTTGGGTAAAGTATGCCGGAAACCCCGTACTGGGCAGTGAGACGCTTGGCGTTTGCTTCGATGTGTTCCTGTTGAAATCGGATGGCGAGCTGCGCATGTATTTTTCATGGCGTGATAAAAAATCACTGGCGGTGTCAGTAAGCGTGGATGGCGTCCATTGGAGCACGCCTCGTATTGTGCTGGAACCGCTCCTGTCGTCCGGCTGGGAGGATGATTTGAACCGTAACTGTGTGGTATTCCGAGATCATACATACCATATGTGGTATACCGGCCAGGCGAGAGGTGGAAGCTGCATCGGTTATGCCACAAGTACGGACGGTTTTCATTTTGTACGCCATGGTGACCCGGCGTTGATTCCGGAACGCTTCTGGGAGAAACGTTCCGTGATGAACCCGCATGTCCTTTATGATGAAACGCTTGGGCAATACAGGATGTGGTACTGCGGCGGCGAGACATATGAACCCGACGCGATAGGATACGCGGTCAGTAGCGACGGGATCCGCTGGGTCAAACACCCGGCGAACCCCGTCTTTACCGCTGATATTGGCCTGTGGTATGAAAAGGATCGTGTGGGCGCGTGCCAGGTGATAGCGCTAGACAATGGATACTGGATGTTCTATATAGGATATGAGGATATCGATACAGCACGAATATGCCTTGCACGTTCCCCCGACGGCGTAACGCGCTGGGAAAGAAGCATAAACAATCCACTGGTCTCCCCCACACCCGGCGAATGGGATGAGGACGCCTGTTATAAGCCGTTCGCCTTCTATGATGAAGGAGCCAATGAATGGCGCCTGTACTATAACGGTCGTCGCAGGAATCGTGAATATATAGGTTTTGCGTCGAACGCGGGAAGTGTATTAAAGTAATTACACTTGATACGCGTGAAAGAGGTTACGATATGATCTTAAAACCGGAAATGTTCGAAAAATACATTGCGCTTTTTAGCTCGGAAAATGCTGGGGCACCCATGGGTGATACTGATTTAGCGTTGCAATGGCTTACGCAAAATGTCCCGTTATTTGAATGCCCCGATAAAGATATTGAGGAGGTGTACTTCTTTCGCTGGTGGGTGTACAGTCAGCACGTCAAACGCACGGCGGACGGATATATCATCACCGAATTCCATCCCAATGTCCCGTGGGCGGGAAAGCATAACGCTATTGTTTGCGCCGCTGGCCATCATATACGCGAAGGACGATGGCTTGCGGACAAAACGTATATGGAGGACTACATTCGGTTCTGGTACCAAAAAGGCGGGCCTATTCGGGCTTATAGCAACTGGCTCGGCGCGGCTGTATGGCAGTATTGCGCGGTCAAGGGCGATTTCAACCTTGCGGCCAGCTTGCTAGATGATTTTGTGATGGATTACGGAGAATGGGAACGGACGAATCTTCATGAAAGCGGGTTGTTTTGGTCCGGCGATGACAGAGATGGGATGGAATTTTCTATCAGCGGGAGCGGCTTGAGGCCGACGTTGAATTCGTATATGTACGGATATGCTTCCACAATATCGAAAACCGCCAAGCTTGCGGGGAAAAAAGAGGTTTCCGTAGAGTTTGACAAAAAAGCGCGGGCGCTTCGCCGGTTAATCAATGAAAAGCTCTGGGATCCTAACAGTGGTTTTTATAAAGTTTTACCACTTGATGCAAAGGGCTTACCGCTTAATGATTGGAACAATGTCGATCCTGCCCGTAATGTGCGGGAGCTTTTAGGGTATACGCCATGGTATTTTGATATACCTGATAACGGCAAGGATGGCGCATGGCGACGGCTGACGGACCACAAAGGCTTCAATGCCCCATTCGGTCCCACAACGGTGGAGCGAAGCCATCCGCGTTTTATGTCAGCACACCAACATGAATGCCTGTGGAATGGGCCTTCATGGCCGTTTGCCACTTCGGTGACGCTCACAGCCATGCTGAACAGTTCGTGCGCAAGAGACGGTTTCTTTCATTTATTGCGCGCATACGCGCGTTGCCATACGCGGCGGACAAAGTCGGATGGTACGGCAGTGCGCTGGCTGGATGAAAATATTAATCCGTTTACAGGAGAATGGTTATCGAGAAGCATACTGGAAAGCTGGGGTTGGCCAGCGGAAAAGGGCGGATTTGAACGCGGAAAATACTATAATCATTCGACATATTGTGATTTAATCATAACAGGGCTGGCCGGTTTGAAGCCTCGGAGTGACGATATTATTGAAGTTCGTCCGCTTATTCCAGATTCATGGGATTATTTTTGTCTTGATTCCGTTTCTTATCATGGCCGCTCCGTTACCATACTCTATGACAAATGTGGTGAACGTTACGGGATTGGGAAAGGGGCCTTTGTGTGTCTTGATGGAACGTTTTTCCTTTTATAAGTGAATAATTGCGACTTTTTCGAATTTGTTGTATACTATGCATAAAACATCGCATTTAGGTATGCGCGGCGGAACGGAGGCGTAAACGGATCGCGTGTTGCAAAGAACCTCTTTAAAAAAGCAAATGATTGTCTATTTTTCGATTGCGTTCTCGCTGGTGTTCATTGTATTTGGCAGCGTGACGCTGCGATATAATAGCGACAGGTTACGTGAGCAGAGCTATGATTATTGCCGGCAGATTGTCGAGGCTCGCATCGCGCTTATTGATACATATTTTCTGCAGTTGCAAAACGCGTCTCACATTATCGCCAGCGACGCTGAGGTTATCGAGGCGGTTTCTAATCGCAACGGCACGGAAACGATTGATTACGCCGTAGAGCTGTATCGCCAGCGAAACGTTGCCGAAAAAATCAAGCAGGTCGACGTCCTTGGCAACATCGATACTACGCTGATCATCGGTAGCAATAATGCCTGCCTGTATTTTTATGGGCAGTCCCCACGAAGAGGGTATGATTTCAGCCGAGCCCGCTGGTTTGAAAACGACTCGTCCGCGCCGGGTCTTGCCGCGCGCTTCACCGGCCTCCATGATACCGACTATCTGCTGGGCGATGTTCGGCAGACCGTGTCGCTCATCACACCGATCATGAACGCTACGCAGTTTGGGGCCACTGCCTTGGCGTATCTGGTGTGCGATTTTCGCCTGGAACCGATTCTGAAAGCGGAGAGCATAACGGGCGACATCCAAATCGCCATCTTTGACGGGGAGGAACCGATGTACTTTTCGGCCGCCGCCTTTTCGGAGCGGCAACAGGCGGCGCTGAGGCAAAACCTACTGGAAGGGCAGCGTAGTTTTACGCTGCCGCAGGACGGTTGGAGCGGCGCGCCCTATATCGGGGTGCGGGAAAGCTCCAACGTGACAAGGTGGACGATCCTCGGCCTAATGCCGCTCACCGAGCTTGAGACGAATCGCAAAGCGAATACTCTGTTTGTCGTGCTGCTTACCCTGCTCTCTATCGGCATCATTATGCTCCTGTCTGCGCTTCTCTCCAATTCCATCCTGATCCCGATGCAAAAGCTCCTTACCCGCTTTAACGCCATTGCCTCGGGGCGGACGGACGTGGATTTTGCGCCCACAGCCAGTCCGGAAATCAACTTGCTGTCCCGGACCGCGCAAAACATGCTCAGCAACATCAATCGGCTCCAACAGGAAGCAATCTCCCACCAGGCGCTGCTCTCCCGGGAGCAGTTTAAGGTGCTCCAGCACCAGGTTAATCCACATCTGTTTAACAATACCCTCCAGTCCATTAAGGCCCTGGCCCTGTGCGGCGACACAGCGGCCATCTCCCGTACGACGACACTGCTGGGCAAGATCCTATCGTATTGCGTGTACAATCCCTTGGATATGGTGCCCCTTTCCGAGGAACTCAACTACATTGAAAACTATATCGCCTTACAGCAGATACGCTATCCGAACATTGAGTATGACATTGATTGTGACGAGGAGACTGGTTCGGCATACGTACCGAAGCTGATCATCCAGCCCATTGTGGAAAACGCGATTGAGCACGGGTTCAACGGCGTTAAATCCGGACGGATCGACCTGTGCGTGGAGCGGGATAGGAAGACGATCAACATAATCGTCGTTGATAGCGGCGTAGGGTTTGATTTGAACAAACTGGGCGCGATCCGTGAACAACTGGAGCGACCCAGCGCGGAAGATGCGGGCGAGCGTATGGGAATTGGGATATTGAATGTCCATATGCGCATCTTGAGCATTTACGGCCCGGGACACGGCGTATCAATCTTGTCTCGGCCTGGCATGCACACCAGCGTCGTCATCACCCTGCCAGTGGAAAGGAGAGAAAGCGCGTGCTGAAGGCCATTTTGGTCGACGACGAGCAACTGTCCATCGACATGATGAAAAATTTGATTGAATGGGACCGCTACGACGTGCAGATTGTCGCCACCGCGCCGGACGGCCTGTCGGCTCTTGAACTGTTCCGCGAACTTGCGCCAAACATCATCATCACCGACATCAAAATGCCCGGTATGGACGGCATTGAGTTTATACGCCGCGTGCGCGAGATAAGCCAGGACGTCGAGATCATCTTTATCAGCGCTTACGCGGATTTTGCCTTTGTGAAGGAAGCCATCACGCTGGGCAGTTCCAATTATCTGCTTAAGCCTGTGGATGAGGCGGAACTGGAGAAGACGCTGGAAAAGATCACGCAAAAAATCAACGAAAAGAGCGTTTCGCGCCGATTGGCGCTCACAAGCGAAACGCGGAAAAAGAAGAGGATTTTGCACGATTATCTGCGAAGCGGCGCGCAGCGAACCTTGGGGCGAAAGCTCTTTGCGGAATTTTGCCCGGAAGGCGTTCCGTTTTTGCTCATGAGCGTGAGCGTAGACCATGAGACGATCGCCGCGTATACGGACGCCAGCAGCCTGGCGGTCGACCAGATCGCTTATGAGCAGGAGCGCATCGAACATATTGCCGCGCGGCTCGCGCCGTGCCTGGCGTTGGAGGATGAGGAATGCACCTGGCTGCTGCTGCTCCGCACGGGGAACAAGGAGGACGCAATCGCTATCGCCGAGGCACTGCTGCATTCCTTGCGGGACGGAGGAAAGACGGACGCCCGCGTCTGTTTTAGCCGGATCTCCACTAGGGCCCAAGAGCTTCCCGTGCTGTGCGCCCAAGTGCTGCAATTCGATCAATACAGCCAATACCTGGGCGATATCGACGTCCTTGGCAGCGGTTATTGCTGCAATGAAGAGGAGTTTCACAGGGTCCGCTACGCGGATTACGGCCGGCAGGCGACGGAAGCGATGCGGCGATACGACGCGGCGGAGGCGGAGAGAATTCTGGAGGAGGCGCTCAGCAGTTCCACGGCCATTAGCCCGGACGATCTCATCAGCGTCTATGAGTTCTGTTTCGTGGTTGTGCTGTGCGCAAAGAGGCTCTTAACGGAGCGCGGCGCTCCTGGGAAGAACGCGTGGATCGCGGAGATCCGCTATGAGCAAATCGCGGCGATACGGTCGCAGGAGCAGCTGCGCGCGTTTATGATCCGCGTCATACGCACGCTCGAAGCAAAGCCGGGGAAAAAGCAGGAGCACTATAGCCAGCTTGTACGGGAGGGCATTGACTTTCTGATGGCCCATTACGACCAGAATCTTTCGCTGGAAGAGATATGCAAGCACCTGTCAGTGAGCAAAAACTACTTTTCGTATTTGTTTAAGCGCGATGTCGGTGAGAGCCTCTGGGCGTATTTGACCAGCATCCGCATGAGCAAGGCAAAAACGCTGTTGAGCGACACAAACCTTAAGAGTCTGGAAATCGCCTATCAGGTGGGATATGATAACCCAAGTTATTTTGCTAAACTGTTTAAAAAGCTAAACGGGCAAACGCCAAATGAATACCGCGAGCATGCGATGGGAGGATGAGACATGAAAAGAGCGTTGCTTGCCGGAGTGGCTGCGCTCCTGTTGCTACAAGCCGGCCCGGCAAAGGTCGGGATCGGGAGCGCGGCGCAACAGGGTGGTGGAAGCTTGCGCTGGATGGTCTACAATACGCGTAGTGTGCGCGTCACTTATCTGGCGTATCTGTCAGAGGAACTGCCGGATCTGAACATTGAATACGATTATGTGCCAATGGACTACTTTACTGGTACACTCAGCGCGCAGTTGATGTCTGACAAGGGGCCGGATCTGATCGAAGGCGGCGGGGAGACGCGTCTGCTGGCCAGCACGCATCGGCTTCTGGACCTCACCGGTCAACCGTTTCTGTCGCAATACCGTCAGGCGGGCCTGTCGCCATTTTCGGTGAATGGGCACGTGTATGCCGTTCCCCTGCAATCGTGGTTCGAGGGGATCTATTACAACAAGGCGATCTTTGCAAAGCACGGGCTGTCCCCCCCCGCCACCTTCGATGAATGGGTGGCGCTGCACAAGGTGCTACGCGAAGCGGGCATAAAGCCGCAGACGATGGGCGCGCAATCTTGGGAGCCGCTGATGAAGCAAAGCATTGGCGTGGTAAACAACGAATTCTACGCCCATCCGGAAAACGCCGGGTTTGACGCGGCGTTTGACGCAGGCGAGGCGAAACTTACCGAGGCCTGGCTCCCCGCGGTGACGCTATGGTCGCGGATGATCAATGAGGAGTGCCTAACGCCCGATATGCTCAGCTACAGCTATGATCAGGCTCTTGAAGAATTTGCCACCGGCGGTGCGGCCATGTGGGAAAGCGGTCCGTGGTCTTTGGGCCAGATTCTAAAAATCAACCCAGACATTGAATTGGGTATGTTCCCGTTTCCCGGCTCCGAAGGTGGCGTGGGCTGGCTGGTGGGAGGTCCTGGTTCGGCATTAGCGATCAACGCGGACTCACCCAACAAGGAAGCGGCGCTCCGTGTGCTGGCAGCCACCGCGACGCGTAAAGCCCAACAAGCGCTAATCGCCGACAGCGTGGGAGAATCCTATTTGGAAGGCATGGAGGCGGGTTTTAGCCCAGTGTACACGGACTGCGCGGACGCGTTTGCGCTGGAACAGGTCTACGCGCCATGGACAGCGGCCTGGACCTTTGGCAATCCGATCGTGGAGACGTACGGCAAGGTGCTTCAAGAGGTACTGGCAGGCACTAATACTATTCACCCATTAACATAGTGACAAATAGGAATAGATGATGTAAAATGGATACAAGGGAGGCGAGGGAATGCCAAAGACATAT
>JGI20171J29575_12612008_pt1 | contig 10912 bp, 12 predicted proteins | sample TergutNc150P4_FD_29575 | JGI IMG/M metagenome (IMG submission 29575)
AGGAGGCTTAGGAACTTCTTGTACATGTTTCAAAACCACAGTCACCAGATTATCCCCTACAAATGGGACAACACCAGTACACATCTCATACATAACTATGCCAAAAGAGTATAGATCTGACCTCATATCAACACTATCTCCTCTTGCTTGTTCAGGAGATAAATAGTAGGGAGTTCCTAAGATCTTCTCTCCAGTTACAGTAGAAGATGTAGATGCTTTTGCTATTCCAAAATCTGTAACTTTTAATGTGCCTTCGTTGGTTACTAAAATATTATGCGGTTTAATATCCCTATGTATTATTCCATTTTTATGAGCACACATGAGTGCTTTACAAATCTGAATTGAATAATTTATTATGGCTTGATTATCTAATTTACCATATTTTCTAATAACATCTTTAAGTGTGTATCCATCGACAAATTCGAAAACAATATAATTAAGATTATTATCTCGACCGACATCGTATATTTGAACTATATTAGGATGTGTAAGACTTGCAGCTGCAAAAGCTTCTCTCCTGAATTTCTCAATAAACGAACTATCTTCATTGTACTCATTCTTTAGAATCTTAATTGCCACAAATCTATTGAGAATATGACATTTTGCTTTATAAACCTCTGCCATGCCACCTTCTCCAATTTTTTCAAGAAGTTCATATCTATTTCCTAGCAATGCACCAATCATTAAATGCACTCTCCTTTGAAAACAATAATAGATATATTATCCTTAGCTGTCCTTTGTTTGCATAAGTCTAATAATTTATTACAAGCTTCTTGTTCATCATCGATATTTACAAGCACAGAACATATTTCATATTCTGACAATTCATTTGTAAGCCCATCGGAGCAAACAAGAACCCTTTTAATAAAAGCAAGATCCAGCTGAAAACTATCAACTTTTACATCAAAATTTCCACCTAGTGCCCTTGTAACTATATTTTTATTTGGATGATTTCTTGACTCTTCTTCAGATATATTGCCACTTTCAATCAATTCTTGTACTAAGGAATGATCAACTGTAATTTTAACCAAATTGTCCTCCGCATCTAACATGTAACATCTGCTATCTCCAACATTTCCAATATAGAGTTTACCATCTTTTTTTATCGCCATTGTCATTGTAGTTCCCATACCATTTAATCTTTCATTTTCATATCCTGTTTCAAAAATTTTTCTATTCGCTATTTTATAGGAATTTATCATTAAATCTTTTGGGGTTTTTTTATCAAAATTATCCTTTATATAATTTGAAGAAACTTCTACTGCCATCTGGCTTGCAATATCGCCTCCATTATGCCCGCCCATGCCATCAGCTACGATGTATAGTGACATATTGCTTAGTTCAAAAATTCCTATAGAATCTTCATTTATGGATCTTACATTCCCCTTATCTGTAATATACCCTTGCACAGAAACTCCCCCTAAAATTTTGCAAAATAACTATTCTTTAATTGACCACAACTTGCTTCAATGTCCTTTCCAAGTTCTCGCCTCTTTGTCACATTTATTCCTTTTTTTATCAAAATATTAATAAAATCGTTTATTCTCTTTACATCTGGTCTTTTAAAACAAACATTAGATATATTATTTATTGGTATTACATTAACATGGCAAACAATATCCTTTAATAGTTTACTCAATCTATCTGCATCTTCCTTTGTATCGTTTACTTTTTCTATCAGTGCATATTCAAATGTCACTCTCCTGCCAGTTTCCTTAAAATAATATCTAGCTGCTTCTAAAATTTCATTTATTGTATACGATTTGGCTATCCTCATTATTTTAATTCTCTGATCATCATTAGTAGCATGTAGCGATATAGCAAGATTTATGCTTAACTTTTTTCTCGCAAGTTCATATATCTTAGGAACTATACCACAGGTAGACAACGTTATATTTCTTTGCCCAAGGTTTAAAGAATACTCTTTATTAGAAACATAAATAAACTTAAGCACATTATCAAAATTATCTAAAGGTTCTCCACTACCCATTATAACAACTTTATTGATATTTTGTCCCGTAAATTTCTTAACAGATAAAATCTCCCCTATCATTTCACCTGATGTAAGATTTCTAATAAGCCCATCAATACAAGATGCACAAAACTTACATCCCATTCTACATCCTATCTGTGAGGAAATGCATATGGTGTTTCCATAAAAATATTTCATAAGTGCAACTTCAATGATGTTGTTATCGTCAAATTTTAATAAGAATTTTTCTGTTCCATCTTTTGAAACAAGATTTTTAACCACTTCTGGTATTCCGATTGAGAATTTCTCTTTTAAAAAACCTCTCAAAACAATTGGTATGTTTGATATTTCATCAATGTTATGCCCTAAATATATGCCTTTTAAGACTTGATCTGCTCTAAACTCTAAGATGCCTTCTTCTTTAAAAAGACTTTTTAATTCATCTAGAGTATAATCCAGTAAATTCACTTTTTTGATTCACACTTTCTGATTTTACAAATATAAAAGCCATCTAAATTTTCACTAGGTAAAATTGTAACACCAATGTTATTTGTATTATACAAAATATTTTGCATCTTTAGAGTTTCAACTTCCTCAAGTGTAAAATCTTTATTATCTTTTAAAAACCATTCTATAACTCTCTCATTTTCTTGTTTATTTAAAGTACATGTAGAATATACCATAGTGCCTCCAGGTTTTAAATATAGAGATGCACTTTTTAATATCTTCTTCTGCACTTCTATCAGTTTATCAAAGTCTATTTTAGCATATTTTATTTCTGGTTTTTTTCTTATAACGCCAAATCCTGAACATGGAACATCCACTAAAACCCTATGAAATCTATTTACAAATGAATTTTCCAATACAATTCCATCCAAAACTCTTGTCTTTATAGAATTAATTCCCAATCTTTTATAATTGTTTTTAATTAATTTTATCCTATGTTCATGTATATCACAAGATATTATATTAACATTATCATTTAATGACTCTGCTAAATAGCATGACTTACCTCCTGGAGCCGCACATAAATCTAAAATATCCTCTTTTTCCTTTGCACCTAAAAACTTTGCTGCCAGCATAGAACTCTCATTTTGAACTGAAACAAGACCCTCTAAGTAAATTTGCATTTTTTCTACATTAAAGCTGCTCTTTATTATCACATATTTATCAGAGAATTTAGAGGGTTCAAACTCTATATTCTCATCTTTTAACATTTTAATCAATTTAAGTGGACTTATTTTTAAATTGTTTATTCTGAGTGTAGTCCTCTGGATTTTGTTTAATGAATCTAGTATAAATTCCGTACTTTCACCATATTGATCTCTTAAAAGCTTCACCAAACCTTCTGGATAAGAAAATATAAAGCACATTTTTTCTAACAGATTTAATTTTTCTATGTTAAATTCATCTTTTCTCCTCAAATAGTTTCTAAGAACACCATTTACAAATCCGCCAAAGGACTTGTTTATTTTTTTTGAAAGCTCTACACTTTCATTTATCACAGCGTAATCAGGAACTCTATCTAAATATTTAAGCTGAAAAATTGACATTTCTAAGATAATAAGCACCTTTTTATCGGTTTTATTTATTTTAATGTAATCATTTAAAATCATATCTATTGCATATTTGTACTTTAAGGTACCATAGGTTATTTCTGTTATGAGATTTTTGTCTATTTGCTCTATATCTTCATCGTTTAATATTCTTTTTAAGGTTAAATTTGAATAGCTTCCTTCTAATATAATTTTGCATAAAGCATTAAGAGCTATTTCCCTCACCTGATCTTTTTTCATGATTTTAATACTCTCATTATATTGATTAGCCTTCGCTTGATGATCACAGCTATGGACCCTAAACCAATTATCATAGTTGCTGAATAATTTAAACTTGCTGCAAATAGCACTTGATGAATAGCATATAATTCCTCTTTAGATGGATCATATATTTCAATTATCAAATTCATCGCTCTTTTGGATGCATTCAACTCTATTGGAAGAGTCAATAAATTTAATACTACTATTGATCCGAATAAAATTACCCCTAATTTAAACATAAAAACAAGCTTTAGAATTAAACTCAAAATAATCATAAAATGAGAAAAATTTGAAATAATGCTTGAATAAAGGGCAACAATGTTCGCAAATTTAAGATAGTGATACTCTTCTTTGTGTTGTATTGCATGACCTACTTCGTGAGCGGCTATTCCTAAAGCAGTTATTGAACTATTGCTATAGACAGAATTCGAAAGTTTAATGACATTATTCTTAATATCATATTTATCTGTTAAGTTTCCTCCAATGATTTCCACTCCGATATTAGAAATGCCATATTTATTTAAAAGAGATTTTGCAACATTAATACCAGTGACATTTTTAGAATTAGGCATTGCAATATATCTATTGTAAACCACTTTAACTTTAAGATACGCATAAATAGAAACTCCGAATCCTATAATTAATATTAAAATATAATTATTAATATCTATACACCTCCTAAAGCAAAGATTTATTTAATTCTAGCTTATTTCCTTTCAAGAACTCTTTCAATTCCATTCTCTTCTTATTTTGCATCTGTATTTCATAGATCTTTATTGCACCATTCATGCAGGATACTTTTATAAAATCTTTCCCAATTTCTATGATTTCTCCTGGCTTAAAATCACCTTTTTCAAAACAAGCTCTAAATATCTTTAAAATACTGCCATCGTATATAGTAAATGCTCCTGGATAAGGATTAAAAGCATTGATCTTACACAATATTTTTTCTCCATCTTCATTCCAGTTAATCTTAGCTAATTCTTTAGTTATAAGGCTGCAATAACTTGCTTCTTCATGATTTTGAGGAATTCTCTCTATTTTATGGTCATGAATTTTATTAATTGTCTCAACAACGACATCTGCTCCTAAAACCATGAGTTTATCATGCAGTTGTCCAGCATTTAATCCTTCAATGTTGATCTCTCTTTTAATGAGCATATCTCCTGTGTCTATTCCTTCATCCATCATGATTGTAGTTATTCCAGATACTTTATCCCCATTTAAAATAGCAAAATTTATCGGAGCAGCACCTCTTAATTTAGGAAGCAATGATGCATGAACATTTATGCATCCATACTTTGGCATTTGAAGAATTTCCTTTGAAATAATCTGTCCATAAGCCATTACAACTATAAAATCCGGATTTATCTTCTTTATAGCTTCTATTGAAGAGGAATCTTTGTTTATCTTTTCTGGCTGAAATACTTCTATGTTATTCTCTAAAGCTAAGCTTTTAACTTCAGACATCTTAATCTTATTTCCTCGTCCAGAAGCTCTATCCGGCTGAGTGAATACTGCTCTAACATCAAAATTTTTAATCAAAGCTTCAAGAGATCTGCATGCAAAAATTGGAGTCCCCATAAACACTATATCCATTTAATCATCACCTTTTATTAAATCCACATATAATATACCCTCTAAGTGGTCATATTCATGTAGTATTGCTCTGGCCTCAAAATCTTCTGCAATATACTCAAATTCATCTCCATCAGAATTAAAGGCTTTAATTCTAACCCATTTTGAACGCTCGACATCGGCAGTTTTTCCAGGAATGCTCAAACATCCTTCTTGATCAATTTGACTTCCACCTATCTCAAGAATCTCAGGATTGATAAAATGCTTAGGATTTTCACCAATATCAATGATAAAAAGTCTTTTAAGAATACCTACTTGTGGAGCTGCAAGTCCTGCACCATCAGCTTTATACATGGTTTCAAACATATCATTGATCAGCTTTAACAATCTATGATCAAAATTCTCTACAGGTCTGCTCTTTTTTCTAAGTAACTCATCACCAATAAGCCTGATAGTTCTAATCCCCATCTTAACCCTCCTTCATGACTAATTCTACAATAAGCTGTTTGGGTTTAAGTCTATAATTGCTCTCACGCTGCAATTTTTGGATTTTAAAATTTCATATATATCATTTTTAACTTTATTCGCATAATGAGCGTCAAAATAATCTTTTATCATTATTTGATACCTATAATTGTCCTTAATTTTATACAATGGACAAGGACTAGGTCCTAAGATATTATAACCCAAATAATTTCCCTTTTTCAACATATTATATATCTTTTTGGAGTATTCAATCACATCTTTCTCTATTTTAGAAGATAAATTTATCATCAATATCTTTGTAAAAGGAGGATATTCCATCAATTTTCTAATTTGAATCTCGTTATTATAAAAATTCAGATAGTCATTTTTTACTGCGCTTACGATTGAAAAATGATCTGGGCAATATGTTTGAACTATCACTTCACCCTGTTTTTCTCCTCTTCCAGATCTTCCCGCCACTTGACAAATAAGCTGAAATGTTCTCTCAGACGATTTATAATCTGGCAGATTTAAAGTCAAATCAGCAGCAATCACTCCAACTAATGTGACATTTTTAAAATCAAGACCTTTAACCACCATCTGTGTACCAATCAATATATCGGCTTCATGATTTTTAAAAGATTCATAAATTCTTTCATAAGAATTGCTCTTTCTTGTGGTATCAAAATCCATTCTAATGGCTTTTGCATCAGGAAATAATCTTTTTATCTCTTCCTCTACCTTTTGGGTACCAACACCAAAGTACTTCACATATTTACTGCTGCATTTAGGACAGAGTTTAGGAGCTTCTAATGTTTCGCCGCAGTAGTGACATCGCATATCATCTGAATCAAAATGATATGTAAAAGATATATCACACCTTGAACATTTAAATACATATCCACAGCTTCTGCAAGAAACAAATGTGGAAAATCCTCTCCTATTTAAAAATAGTATTATCTGCTCTTTCTTTTTTAGTCTTTCTATGATTTTTACCTTCAATAAGAAACTGAAAATTCCTCTATTTCCAGATCTAAGCTCTTCTCTTAAATCGATGATCCTAACTTTAGGCATGGAAATATTATTTACTCTTTTTTCAAGAACAAGGCACTCCATTTCCCCTTGTTCCACCTTTAAATAAGTTTCAAGGGATGGAGTAGCAGAACCCAAGACTAATTTTGCTCCAAATAAATTACATCTAAACTCACACACCTCATGAGCTTTGTATTTAGGATCAAAGTCCGATTTATAAGAAGGTTCGTGCTCCTCATCTATTATGATCATACCTATATCACTAAATGGAAGAGTTGAAGCACTCCTAGTACCTATTGCAATTTTAACCTCTCCATTTTTTACCCTCTGCCACTCATCAAACCTCTCTCCTTGAGATAATTTTGAATGAAATACCGCAATACAAGAGCCAAATCTTCCTTTAAACCTTTCAATCATCTGAGGAGTTAGAGCAATTTCTGGAACAAGAATGATAGAATCTTTCCCTTCTTCTAACATTTTGCCAACAAGGTGCATATAAATCTCAGTTTTGCCGCTTCCTGTGACTCCCTTTACTAAAAACTTCTTGCTCTTAGAATTTATAATTTTATCATATACATTTTTTTGTTCATCGTTTAAATTTAAAACATCATACTTATTATATTCTCTATCACTATATCTATAGACTACTTTTGGTGCTTCTATGATAAATTCATTTTTCAAAAGCGTATTTATCGAAGATAATGAAACCTGAAAACTAGTTTTAAGTGAGCTTCTTGTATATTCATTAGGATTATCTTTCAATATATTCCAAATATTTTTATAGTTTTCTTTTAAATACTTCCCTTCAAGCTCCCTTTTTATATTGAGCATATTTATGATTTTATTTCCCTTCATCTCTTTTAAATCTTTCGGAATCATGATGCTAATAGCTTCTAGATACGTACAAAAGTAATTTTCTTTTAAAAAATACATTAGCATGAGATCGTTGTGCGAAAGTATAGGAAATTCTTCCAATGCCCTATTGATAACCTTTAATTTGCTGTTTTTATTTTCATCATTTGATTCTTCTAAAGAAATCACATATCCAATGACTAGCTTATTGGATTTACCAAAAGGTACATAAACTCTATGACCAATATTGAGATGCTCTTCTAAATTTTCTGGCATAATATAAGAAAATAATCTGTCAAGCGCTACAGCGTCGCTATGTATTAGAATATTTGCTATTTTCATTTTATCACCTTCAAAAACTAAATAAGACATGATTTAAGCCACCATGTCTTAATTTGGATAAACTGTAACTAAATATCATTAAACTCAATGTTTTTATCTTTGTCTTTATCTCCAGTTTCATAAACAGGACGTACCAAATTTTGATTTATCTCATTAATTGCTAACGAAACTGCCTTAAGATCTGGTTTATTTATAAGAGGTTTATCACCTTGAATCAATTGTCTTGCTCTCTTTGATACCATTACCACTAGAGCATACCTTGATTCTACTTTCTTTAAAAGCTCAACTAATGATGGTTCAATCATCGAATTTCCACTCATTTTCATCATCCTCCAAAAACTTTAATACTTTTAACTTTTCAACCTCTACTATTATTTCCACTTGTCTTACTGCATTAATCAATAAATCATTAATAATTGCATAATTATAATTTTTTATTTCCTTTATTTCCTTTTCACCAGTTTCAAGTCTAAGCGTTCTTTCTATCTCAGTCTCTGTCCCTCTCCTAAATATCCTCTTTTTCCATTCCTTTCTTGAAGGTGGAAGTATAAAAATAAAAATCGCATCTTTAAAGCTATCTTTAACTTTTTTAGCTCCTTGAATATCTATTTCTAATATCACATCTACACCCCTATTAAGCATCTCAAAAACTTTTGCTTTAGGTGTTCCATAGTAATTGTTGCAAAAACAAGCCCACTCAATGAATTCACCATTTTGTCTTTTTTCAAAAAATTCCTCTTCAGACATGAAGAAATAATCCTCGCCATTAACTTCCCCTTGCCTAGGTCTTCTTGTAGTAGCTGAAATAGAATACCATAAATTATTTTCTCTCTCCCTTAACTGCTTTGAAATTGCCCCTTTTCCAACACCAGAAGGTCCAGACAATACAATTAATAGTCCTCTTTTTTTCACTAATTCTATTCCTCTTCTAAACTAGAATCAACTGCGTTTTCATCTTTAATATCCAACCTATGGGCAACTGTCTCTGGTTGAACAGCTGATAAAATAATATGATCAGAATCAGAAATTATGACAGCTCTTGTTCTTCTACCATAGGTGGCATCAATGAGCATACCTCTTTCCCTAGCTTCCTGTATTATCCTCTTTATAGGAGCTGACTCAGGACTCACAATAGCGATAATTCTATTAGCAGAAACAATATTTCCAAATCCAATGTTTATAAATCTGATATTCATATTTCCTCCGATTATTCAATTTATTCAATATTTTGAATTTGTTCTCTAATTTTTTCTAGTTCACTCTTTATCTCAATCACTATGTTTATAACATCAATGTTGTTGCATTTAGAACCTATTGTATTTGTCTCTCTATTCATTTCTTGAACTATAAAATCCATTTTTTTTCCGGAGCCTTCTTCTTTATTGATATGATTTAAGAATGATTCTATGTGACATTTTAATCTCACAATTTCTTCATCTATGGATAATTTATCAGCCATATAACAAAATTCTTGATATAGCCTATTATTATCCAACTCAAAACTCGAAAGCGATTCCAATATCCTTTCTCTAAGTTTATTCTTATTGTCTTCAATTATTTTTGGTGATCTTTCTTCGATTATTGCAACAAGATTTTTTATATTTTTACATTTTTCAGCTATATCTTTTTGAAGTGCAGTACCCTCTTCATTTTTCATAGCCAAGAAGTTTCTTAACGATCTTTCAACGCTATTTTCTATTGTTTTCCCTAAACTGCTTAAATCTTCACTAGTTTCAACTAAAGTGATAATTTCTGGGAGTCTAATGATATTACTTAGAGATATTTCATCTTCTATATTCGATTTTTCTTTAATCATATTCAGACAACTTAAATAAGAATACAGAAGATTTTCATTTAAATTTGCTACTAGATCATCTCTTTTAAGATTATTAAAACTTATGAAGACATCTATCCTTCCTCTTTTTACGCTCTGAGAAATTTTCCTCCTTATTCTATCCTCCAAAAAAAATAAACTCTTTGGAAGCCGAACATTGATATCTAAATATCTATTGTTGATGCCCTTGATTTCTATAGATAAATTGATGAATTCATCTATAAAAGAATCCTTACCATAACCAGTCATACTGCGAAGCATAATACACCCCTATAATTATAATTAGAAATATTATAACTTTTTACATAATTTGAATCAAGCTTAATCTGATAATATTATTATATTAGACATTATAAAAATTTCAATATACTGTAAAAATTATGCTCCAACTTTAGTATCATTTGTTTAATATCTCTGCTAATTTTAGATCTTTTATATCGTTGTATTGTCAATACCATTCCAAACTACTATGACAACTACAAGAATTATCGTCACATATATCTTTGTCTTTATCTCTATCTCTGTCTCTATCTCTGGTGTAGAAATCTTGTCGGTTTTGTGTAAGATTTCTTATATCCATATAATATTTCAACATATATTTCATTTCTTCAATTTTTCTCTCTAATTTTAAACATTTGCAAGGACTTTACTTTGAGTTAACCCCTTTGGATTTAATTCTCTCTTAACTTTGTATAGTCAAACTAAGTTAATAATAATAATGACACTGAGCAAGTAAATATAGTAAAGCCTATCCAATTGCCAATATAGTATCAATAATAAAAAAAAAGGCATCTGCCCTTCTCTTCACAATTTTTTATTTTTATCTTCCATCAGTGCATCTTTTATTGCATCTTTTCTTGAAAGATTAATTCTACCTTGTGAATCTATTTCAGTTACCTTTACTAATATCTCATCACCAACGCTCACCACATCTTCAACTTTATTCACCCTTTTAACATCAAGCTTGGAAATATGAACTAATCCTTCTTTTCCGCCTAAGATGTCTACAAAAGCTCCGAA
>JGI20171J29575_12612006_pt1 | contig 10902 bp, 6 predicted proteins | sample TergutNc150P4_FD_29575 | JGI IMG/M metagenome (IMG submission 29575)
CTTTTTTTTCACCCTTACCACCTCTTGTGTTTTTCCTTAAGTTTAATCGATACGCAAGATTTTGTAAAGTGCTTTCACCAATTATATAGAAGATAATTTGGAAGATATGACAGTGAAGTTTTCTTACGGTGAAGATACACTGAATATGCAAAATGTCAACAAAAAATGGGTAGCGGAATACGCCAAATTTCCACCAGGAGACATTAATTATACCATAATCGCTGAATATAACGGCACCAAGCTTTTTTTGCATAATTATGCTGTCAGTTTGATAACACTGGAAAAGTTCAACAATATAATACAAGTACTGATTATATTGGCAATTGTCATTTTTCTGTCTATTTTATCTTGTCTGATAATAGTATTTACCATTAAACGTAAGCGTAAAAAAATAAATGAGGAAATTTATAAGAAGCGTTCTGAAAAAGATAAGCTTGTTAATGAAGCTTCCAATAAGCTGAAAGAATTAAGTGAACGTTCTAAAGAGATACGTAATATATTTGATGATGTTTCAGAATTTCAGCGGGATCATTTTGAAAATCCTAGCAAATTTGATAATGATAAAAGGGAACTTGATAAACTTTACTCTAAAATATCATCGAACAAAACCCATATCAATTCTTTCGTGACGGATCCAAATAAAGATGGCAAATCAGATAAAAAAATCTTAACGCTAGAGGAAGCAAAGCAAGAACTGACTTCTATTAATGAAGGGATTAATACCGCTAAAGATATTTTAAAATTATTGCGGTCCTCTGCAAATAAAAAATCAATCAAGGAAAAGATTGATTCTATTGAAAAAAACATAAAGAAAGAATTAGATCAGATTAAAAAGAATCGTAATATCTGCTTGATCTTTCAAGACAACCAAGGGAACTTTGTTGACATTATTGGATGCAGTCCTATTAACGATATTTTTGAACCGCCTTCGGCAGTACTTCTATTAAGTGATATCATGCAAAAAGAAAATGGAACATTAACTGAGAAAGTACGTCTTAAGAATGATGAGCTGCAGAAATTAACGGCTAGGTTTAAAGATGAAATTGGGATTCGTTTTTTTCTCTTGGAAAATTCTACATATGTAACAGCAAAGAAGCCGTTCATAATAACTTCGCATAACGAAATAAATGAGGAAACAACCGTGGAATCTTATGAAGAACACGAACTGCTCCTAGATAATACAAGATATATTTTGTCTATAGAGAATGAAACAATATACTTCAAATTACGTAGAAAGGACAATTAACTATGACTAAAAAAACTTCATCTAATAATCATCATAAATGCCCATGCTGTGGATTGAACGTTACACGGGCAAGTTTTGGCGTTGGTTTTTGCGTTGATCCTTATGACATGCTCTATGATCCTAAAGACAAACTGCTGAGTGAAGGGATATCAAATTTTACAGAAAAAGCTGACCAGTTTATCTTAAAGCACTTTGCAAACGTAAATGAAAAATTGGGAAACTATCTTTTCTACCCTAGCCCTGTAAATGAGGACGGTTCTTCAGACGATAAATATGGTAAATGGAAAAGAGTAAAATTTACTCGCGAAAACCCTGATAATTTCAGCGCAAGTATACAATATATACACGATATGTCATATAAAGACGATGTAGAAGATGAACTTTATGAATGCTATCCCGCTTGCTCTAAATGCGCATATATTCTTCCAAAGGATTTTTTTAAGTATAAGAAAGTGTTTACAATTGGACTTGCAGGTGCACCGAGATCGGGAAAAAGTGTATATTTACAAGTAATTTCATGGTTAAACTGCAAATACATTTCTGAATCCTATGGTAATAACCATTATAAATTTATGTTAGTTTCTGAACCTGATCTCGGCTATGAGATGTTCAGAGAAGGTGAGATAAGTCTGTCAAACGATTTTCTTCCTTCGAAAACACCAGAAGGTAATCGTTTACCGCTACTAATTAAAATGGTCAATACAATTACTAAAGACCAATACCTGATTGCAATTAAAGATATAGCCGGAGAAGATGCTGTTAATAATAGACGGCTACCATACTTATCGTCATGTAACGGGTGCATTTTGATGATTTCCATTGATGATATCAAATTAATAATTGATCAAAACCCAAGTGAAGAAAGCACAGATGAAATTAACATAGGAATAGGAGCTCAAACTGAAACATTTCCGGACCAGACGCAAAAAGCAGAATTTGATAACGATAATCTTACCAAAAATAGAGATTACAATCTGAAAGTAATCAATAACGTTTATAATCGCTGCAACAAAAATAATGCAAACCCTTTTATTGCCGTTACACTTACAAAAGCTGATAAACCTGATTGTAAAATACCGAATTTTAAGCTAGAAGACTCTCCTCATAATTATGATGGCACTGTAATAGAAAGAAACTCAGAGCTAATTAAGAGTTTTTTAGATGATAACAGATATTTCTTCAATTTTAATAATCCGGTGCAATATATGGCGGTAAGCGCAACCGGAAGCAATAATATGGATATTAAGAGAGATGATAAAGGAGCTATTATATCAACTCGTGTAATCGGCGGGATAAAACCGAAAAATATTGAGGATCCACTGTTGTGGATTATTAGCTCATTGCTATCCAAAGAAAGAGTTGAAGATGAAAATGGATAAAAATGTACAATTTGAACAGTATTACTACACCACATCAAACACTAAAGGTGGATATGGTTTGGTTGCCTCATCACTAGCATCTGAAGATTATCAATTAAATAAAATCAATGTACCAATAATTCCTGTTGATGCATCCTCATTAGGTGTTGACTCAATACGTGTAATTTGTAATAATGAGAAAATATACCTAGTAAGCGTTAGAGGGGCAAACAACTCAGATGAGAAGGATCGTAGTTGTACTTTTTATCATTATTATGAATATCTAGGAAAAGATTATGACCCTTCCAAATACTTAAGTGCGTTTTGCGGGCATTTTGAGTATATATATAATTCCAAAGCAAAGCCGAAATTCAAAACGGGAAATTTTGAAGAGATTGATCTTCCTAAATTATGCGAACGCAAAGAATATCGGATTTTCCAAGAAAATCAAAACATAACAGCCAGACTCCTGAACACTCTATACGATTCTTTTATTAACAGGAAGCGCGGTTTCGCATTAGTAATCGCTCCGGAAGAGAACACATTCGAATCAATAACTAAAAAATCCTGCGAGATTATGGCGATAATCTATACTCTTATACCTGAAGAATTCCGCAAAACTAAAAACTTTATCAGTGATTCTAATGGTAAGCTTTTACCAAATTACTATTTTAATTGCACTGTAAAAATTGATCGTTTGTCTCTTCATTGCACTGAATACTGGAGTAGAATCGTTGATAAATCAGAAGATTTCGTGCCTAAAGATCTTTTAGGTCTTGTATGTTATGCTTTTGCATGTTTGAGCTTGTCAGATTATACAAACCTCATTGATAAAAATAGTGATTTGATTATGAAAGTTTTCAAACATTTGTCTATTGCTCAGCAATTGCTCCCTGTTGTATTGTTTCCTAAAGTTATTCAATCTCTTTCTGACCAAAATAATTTCAACCCAAATAGCTTTGGTCTAAAAAGCGAAAGTATATTTAAAGAGCTTGAAACCGTTCTCAATTATATTAAACCTAATTCGAATTTGAACGATACTGAAATATGTGACTGCTTTATTACATGTGTAATTTATTTTTTGAACTTATTATCGCCTGATGATTATGATATTGGATTTGCTTTTGTGAAAAAGTTATACATCTTATTAATAACGGCAGATAAAGCGGCATCGGAAGAAGATAATAAACGTGCAGTCAGGATCTTTGCTGAACTTTTATCTCCTATAAAAGAGCACTATGTTAATAAAATCAAAGCAGAATTTCCAAATTTCGAAAAATGGGCAGGTGACTACGGATTAGCTCAAAAGACGGCTTGCTATGATAAAACGTCAGCACCCAAAAAAGAAAACTTGAAAGCTATATGGCGTGACACTAACCTTAAACAAGATTTGAAAGCTTATACTTATGAATTAGCTAAGCGCAGTTACGAGGATGAGTTTAAAACAAATACTGAGGAATATGTTAAGTATTTTGAGCTTTCAGATGAAGAAAATGATGAATTTAAAAAGCAGGTGTGGGTTGTATATGAAGAAAAAAACTTGAATATAAAATCGCTCGAAGACAAAATAACCGCTATTAAATGGCTTCACAAGGATTTGTTTGAAAAAAACGCTAAACAGCTGTGGTCAAATCTGACAAAGGAAAAATATCAGAAAGATGACCTGCTCAATCTTATCTTTAAAGAATCAAATGAATTTTCTATGCTGTTTAATTATGTTTATGGCAATAATACTTTCGCAGAGCAATATACGCAGATCAGTCCACTTTTCAAACATTTATCGAGCTTTAGCTTTAATAACTTTTTTATTGATTATATATTTGAATATGCTGATGAACCCAAAAGGTGGGACCCATTCTCAGATTATACTGTTATAGATGATAAAAATGTGCGTGAAGAATTAAAGAAAAATATTATAATTCCCCTATGCAAAAAATTGATTGAATCCAATTCCCCCAAAAAAATACTTATATGTTCTGTTTTGCGGAAACACATAATTGAATCTGAATATGAAAGACCAATTCAAATTAGCGGAACAACATATAATTTTGACTGTTTTGATAAAATCAGCAGTTCGGAGCTGAGTGATGTATTTTCATTTGCAAAAGATGCTAATATTATAGATCTTGTTAATAATTGCGCTAAACTTAGTACCACATCATGTGGTTATATTGCGCTTTCTATTTTGTGTCAACTTGAAATTGAGCGTAATAAATGTCAACAGTCGCTTGCTGGCCCATGGGAAGAAGTGAGAAATGATTCTTTAAAGCGTTACATTGAACAACTAAAAGAAAAAAGCAGCGAAACAATTAGTAGGGTTCTCTCCCTATTCTCAGAACTTGAAGATAATGATATTAAAACGCTAGTTGATATGTTTAACTCAACAGAAATAAAATATGAACTTCAAAAGATATCTCCAGAACCAGAATCTAAACCAGAATCTAAACCACCATCCATTGATACAAATTGGTTTGAACACATGCTAAAATCCCTGAAAGATAATACTCGTTCTGATAGCGGTAAATTGCCGGAAGAAGAGATAAAATATTTCGAAATTTTATCTAGGTATGGGTTTTTAAAGTATCAGCATATCGATTACTTAAAGAAAACCTATCATAGTTATCTGGATGAACTTCTCACTATTATTAAAGATGTAATGAAAAGTGAAATGGAAAATGGCCGCAATAAATTGTTGGGCCGCTATATTAAACAAACAGAAAACCAATTGTTGGACTATTATATTGAATTAATAAAAAATAATTCCAAAGACAAGCCCTCTGAGAAATCCAAGAATGATTTTCTTTGCGGATTTGAAGATAAAGAAAAAGAGTACTTTGAATCACTATGGAACAAGAAAGTTGAATCACTATGGAACAAGAAAGTTTTTAAATGGTCAAGGAAAAAGACTTTTATAATTATTTTAGTTTGCTTATTTGCTTTAGTTTTAATTATTACAGCAGCAACAGTAGCATTTTTCCATGATAAACCGTTCGAAATGTGGAACCATGACGGCTCAACGCCCGATAGTATATCAACTATAACGGATGAAAGTGTATTTATGACAACGCTTAATTCTCAGATTGAAAGCACTGAAACTCTAACCGGTTTATCATACCATAATGTACTTCAACGATTAACTGATATGAAGGAACAGGGGAATGAAAAAATACGCTTTAACCCTCCAACTAAAGACAAAGCTATTAATGATTTCGAAAAAGAAAATCATGATTATTTTCCCAATGAATACAGTGAATTGTTGAAAATTACTAATGGCTGCACAATATTGGGCAAAGATAAAGATACTCAGTTCTACGGAATAAATTCTAAAGATGAATATTCGTTGCAGTCGCAAAACTCTGATCAAAACCTCGGAAAGTATTCTATACCTTCTTCTTTCTATATTGTTGGCAATAGGAGTTCCGGCGATCTTCTGTGTATTAATAGTAATAACCAATTTATCCAGTGGGATTATGCTATGGATACAGAGTATAAAAGTTGGGATTCATTGTTTGATTACATTGATGAAGAAATTGGATAAGTCAGCTAGGACCATTAATATTAAGAAGTGTGAGCACATGAATATAAAAATTGTTATAACAACAAGGAGACCGCTATGGGAAAAAACTTTAGAGAACAAATTAAAGAAGAACTAAAAAGCTGTTCACATAAAGATATTTGCTTTTTCGCGTGGCTCTGCGCGGTTAACGCTTTGCCGTTTTTGGGGGCAGAAGGGAACTTTGATTATTGGAAAGAAATTAAAAAGAAGGATATGCGTCAAAATCATCTTCTGTCAGTATTAAAAGCAATTGATTTAAATATTTACACTATCTTCACTACCACCTACGCCTACTACGATGCCAACGCTGTCTATGCCAATGCCTATGCCGCTGCCGACGCCATCGCCTACACCTACGATGCCGCCACCAAAGCTGCCGCCGCCATTGCCCACGCCGCCTACACTAACATCGCTAACACACCTAACTACAACCTCTACACCGCCGCAAACGACATCGCCCACGCCTCCTACGCCGCTACCGCCGCCACCATCGCCGCCGATAGATATAAAATTAATTTAAAGCCCTTTTTTCTTAAAGATTTGAAGCAAATAAAATCTAGAAAAAATGACTTTAAGCGTAATACCTCTTTATATGGAAAAGTATGGATTAATTTCCAGAGGTCTCTCCGTGACTTGGACTGTGGATATTGGGGTCAGTGGTACGAAAAATTGTTTGCAAAAGGTTTTATTTTGAATGACGATGACAAGGCTGAAATTAAAACTCGTTTAAACGTCCCAAAGGAAATCTCGGAACAAGGCACAGCGGAAGCTTCCCGATATATAATGGATCTGAAGGAGAATGGTGCCGAACGACTCAATGAAACACGCGTTCTTATTTTGGGGGAAAAAGGGTCAGGAAAAACATCGCTTACCTGGCGCCTGATGAATCCAGAATGTGAAATGCCCAATGACAATGACAGCACTGAGGGCGTGGATGTAGTGGATATAATGGATTGGACAATTTCCGGCGCCATTGATGACACCGAAAACAAAGTCAACGTTCATATATGGGATTTTGCCGGGGATGTTATAACCCACGCGGTTCACCGGTGCTTTATGTCGGAACGGTGTTTGTACATATTATTGATTGACGGGCGTACCGAAGGAGGTAACCGCAACGAATACTGGCTGGAGCAGATCCACAATTACAGCGGGAATTCTCCTCTTCTTGTTGTTATCAATACTCGGGATAATAAACGTGTTGATATCCCGGAAAATACTTTAATGAAGACGTTTCCCTCAATTCTCGGCTTTAGTCAGATTAATATCAAAAAAGGCGGAACACCTTTAGAGGTATTCCGTAAATTAGTTATGGGATATTTAAGAGATAATCCTGTATGGAAATACCAGAAAATATCATCACCTGCCTATAAAGTTAAAGAATCATTACTTACCCATTTTATTGAAGGCAAAGAATATATTACACGCGATGAATTTGACAGAATTGCAGAAGAACACGGGATCGCCTGGAATGAACATAAACAGTTACTTAAAGACCTTCACGCTTTGGGGATTTGCCTTTGGTATGACGAGAATGAAATGGCGGAATTTAATACAATGGTGCTGAACCCAAGCTGGATAAGCCACGGGATATACCGCATGATAAACTGGGGGTTGACTAACAAAAAACACATTCTGTCTGTTTCGGATTTCCGTAAAATGTTTTCAGGAAATGAATTGTGTAAATACCCTGGGAAAAAGGCCGGTTTTTTGTTTAAGCTGATGAACATATATCAGCTGGCTTTCTTTAAAGACCCCAATCAAATATTGATTCCGCTTCTTCTTCGCGCTGACCGCCCGGACCTCAAACTTATTCCTGATTTTCCCTTTGGGGAACGCTTGAGAATGGAGTATAAGGCTAACCAATCTCTTCCGCCGTATACGGTGTCGCGGCTGGCAGTACTGCATTTCAAGGATTTTAATGAACATAAATCCTGGAGGTTTGGGGCGCTGCTCCAGCGGAGAAATACAACGGCACTTGTGGAAGAAGATGAACGTACCTGTTCGGTAATGGTGTCGGTTAAAGGTCCGCTGAAAACAGAATATATTTCTGAGCTCCGGGATACCCTGGACAGAATTTTCAGCGAGTATAAGAGCAGTCGCCCAGAATTAAAATATGAAGTGCTTTTGCCGGATGAATTGATGCATTGTGCAGATAACGGTTTATCCCACTCCGATTTATTGTCTTTGCTGGACAACAACGAATTTTTACAGCCGGCAAATCAAATTATCGGCCATGCCAAAGCAGGGCAAAAATTAGTCACATCAAACCCAAATTTTCCGCCGATTGATCCCAATCAGACGTTGCAGTATTATAATATTAATATCTATGGAAACATTGTGGTAAGTAATAAATTAAACTTTCAATTCAATAATTGTTCCGTTGCTTTGCAGAATGAGTTGAATTCCCTTGCTCAGAATCTCCAAGAAAATGGTGCATTGGAAGATACGAAGGAATTAGTGAAAGAATTAGAGAATACCGCGTCCAACTTGGATGAAGCGGGAAAATTAATCCCAGCAAACGCGCAAGAAGATTCCAAGGAAATGAAGGAAGCGGGAAATACGCTGGAGAAAAAAGGGCTGCTCAAACGGTTGAAATATATTTACGATAATTTATGTGATGAGAATTCAGAGCTGTACAAAAAAACTAAAAAACTCCGAAAAGGTGCTGAAATGCTCTATAATCTTGGATCATATTATAACAATGTGGCTAAATGGTTTCAGCCTTACCTGCCGCAGATTTCAGAACCGATTCTTAAAATGCTCAAACCGAATAAAACCACATAAACGAAGAAATCATCCTAAGGGCAATATCATATGGTTGTAAAGGCGGATAGTATCTTAATAAACCTTAGCTGTTAAAACATACTGTAGCGAAAAAATCCTGTGTTGTTTTGCTGTCTATAGAATAATCCATTGCAGTAGCATAAATATCAGTGATTTTTTGATAAAACCGTCGTTCGCTTGCTCGGATTTCCTGAATTTCAGCAATTAAGTGGTCGAAATAGTCCTCATCGAAAATCTGGCCATTAATTAAGCGATTTTTGTCTAGCACGTATCCTTGTTTAGTAAATACAGCTAAAACCTTAGTCGCCCATTGCCGGAATTGAACGGCACGTTCGGAATTAGCGCGATATCCCACAGCAATAATAGTTTCTAACGAGTAGAATTTATAACGATAGGTTTTTCCGTTATCGGCAACTTGTGCAAAAAATGCACGAGTTGCTTCTTCGGTTAATTCGCCGCTTGTATAGATATTGTTCAGGTGTTTTGTAATCCCGCTGCGGTCGATAGAATAAAGCGTTGCCATCCCGTCTTGTGTGAGCCATACATTCCCGTCCTGCACACGCACTTCAAGAGAATCCTCACCCTTTTGACTTGTGAACACCAGAAAATCCACGGTACTGTTGCGGATTTGAATGTTTTTTTCTTGATTTTCAGCCATGTTTTTGCCTCCCGTAATTATCCCATGTTCTTGGCCTTAAGAATCTTTTGATAGGCTATAATAGTCGCTTTAATCGTGTTTTGCGTCTCCAGTAATACTGCTGTTTTTGGAAATCAGATCACTTAACCTATATCCCCTTACCGGCTACGATTCCAGCCCTGAATAATTCTCATCTAAAATACGGGCCGAATTAATTAATTTTTCCAGCTCTTCTTCCGTAAGGCTTAGCTCTAAAATTCTGTTTATCCCGTTGCTGTTAATAACACAAGGGGTTCCTAAAAATACACCGTTTAATCCATATTCTCCTCTTAATCTTGCGGAAACTGTCAATACACTGTTTTCATTGCCCAAAACAGATTTACATATTCTTGTAAGCGCCATTCCTATTCCATAGTACGTAGCGGATTTTGCTTCTATAATCTTTTGTGCCGCACCTTTTACCTCCCGGCTGATATTATCCAAGTCATTCATATTATATTTGCTAGGGTATTGATTTAAAATATCAAGCACGGATTTTGTAGCTAACATGGCCTGTGACCAGGGGACAAACTCGCTGTCACCGTGTTCACCCATAACATAAGCGTGCATATTCCTTGAATCCACATTAAAATAATCCCCCAGCAAATATCTTAACCTGGCGGTATCTAAAGCAGTACCCGTACCTATTACCCTGTTGGAATTAAATCCTGATAAATTATACGTAATACGCGTCATAATATCTACCGGATTAGTCGCCACTAAAAAAATACCTCCAAACCCGCTTTTTACAACAGGATCAACAATAGACCGAAAAACTTTTTCGTTGCGCCGCAAAAGCTCCAGCCGGGATTCCCCCGGTTTCTGTCCTACACCGGCGCACATTACAACAATGTCTCCGTCAGAACAGTCACTGTAGTCACCACGATAGATTTTCATTACGCCGCCTGAAAAAGCAAGCCCGTGATTTAGATCCATTGCTTCTCCGTTTGCACGTTCTTTATCTATGTCTATCAGCACTAACTCATCACAAATATTTTGATTCAAAGCGGCATAAGCAAAACTCATCCCGACCATTCCCGTACCAACAAGTATAATTTTACGTTTATTTAACAGCATAACTTCCTCCATGTTTCATTTACTCGCTGCCGCTTTTTTACCGGCCAGTCAAATCTGTAAAATCTTCAATTATAGTTACTCTTTTATTATAATCAAATTAAATGATTTTATTTCTAAAGCACCTGAGGTGCACGCAATTCTCTTACAGAGAAATTGTGAAAACTAATTTAAGTTACAGCAGCAAGGAAAGCAGCTGTTCGAT
>JGI20171J29575_12611994_pt1 | contig 10831 bp, 8 predicted proteins | sample TergutNc150P4_FD_29575 | JGI IMG/M metagenome (IMG submission 29575)
CGTGGACGGGATTAAATGCGCGGAGCGGCTTGCCTTTTCCGCCGAAAGCGGCCGCCACTCCCCCGCCGCGGCAGATTAACGAGAAAGCTATTCCTGTCCTTCTTCATGAAAGGGCTGCCGGTTTATCCGGCTGGGTGAGGAATTTTACTGGAGATAACATTTTTAAAGCTGTTATGTTATAAATAGGATTGTTCACATTAAAAATATTGAAAATCAATCTTCTGAAATTTCAAAATTTTATATTTTTTACTTGAAAAAGCAAAAATATTCTGATATTATGATATATATAGTCGAATAATCGGGTAATGTGAAAGTAAGCTATGATTTGCGATTCTGTGCTATTCACCATATTATTGGTCAAATTGTATGAGTTATTTGACTATATCAAAAAGTGGAGGTTAAGGTAATGAATAAATTATTGAAAATTGGGGTCATATTTTCTCTTTGTTTCACACTCTTGGTAGGAATGAGTTTGTCAGTCGGTGCCCTTTCGCTTAATCTTGCGGTGAATACTATAACGGGTACGGTTTTCATTGACACAGACCGTAACGGGGTTTTCGATGCTAAAAGCCTGGATATAGCTCTTCCCAACATGGGTGTGACGCTTTTTACAAGCTTACAGGATGCGCAGTCTGGCAAAAATGCCACGAAAAGCACTGTTACAAATGTTTTAGGAGCGTATATATTCTCAAGCTTGAAACAGGGAACATACTATCTTTCCTATGCAAATGAACCAAATGTCCAAGCCATTACCCAAAAAAACAGTGTGGAAGACTCTTCCGGAAATGTGACTCCCGGTATAGTCAAAGTGGAAATCAATAAAAACTTGATTGTATATCAGGATCTTGCCATGAGGAAAGTAACAAACCTTACAATGACGCCCTTTAATGACACCAACGTTAACGGCGTTATGGATTCTGGAGAAACTATTCCTGCGGGGAAGACAATGATCTTTCTTGACGTACTAAAAACAAAGGATATGATTGAAAGCGGTGCCTTTAAGGATATTGATGTTGCGGGTACGTTACTTAAAGCACTAGGTGGAAATGTGGATTTTAAAGATGCCATTTTCTTCCGCACCACAAGCGCGGGGCAAAAAATAACTATTCCGGATGTTGATTCGGGACTTTATATTATGATGCGTTCACCTTTCAATCTGACAGTCAAAAATCTTTTAGTTGACGCGGGGCGCATAAGCGGCTTATTCAATTTATTGCAAACAGGTAATCCTGCTATGTTGATCTCTGAAATGCCAAGCCTTCTTGATACAGGCGACATCACCACAACACCTAACAATACATTCATTAAACTGCTCGCAAGCACGCTTACCAAGGCAATGGATGGACTTGACAAAATTGAAGTTGAAAGTTATCTTGGGCAAAATATAGATTCTCAGAAAACTGCGCTTTCGGGTACTGTACGCTTTGCTGCGGCTCTTCTTAATCAGCTTCCGGCAATGCGTTTTGTTGCTGTTGACAGGTGGGGTGGATCTTATGACCTTACCGATTTAAAAGTGGTTAAAACGTCTGAGTTTTTCTTTGGAATCCGTGAATATGTTTCCATCACCGGAACAGTATATTCCGATAACAACGCAAATGGCAAAAAGGATACTCTGGAACCATCAAAATCTGTTAAGCTAACTGCTTATGATGCAAAAGGTAAAGTTTTAGGGACAGTTACCACCCCGTCGCTGTTGGGCAATTATACTATAGAAAAGCTGCCTTACGACACAAATATATATTTAGCCCTCGGCAGCGATGAACCTTTTTCTCCTCACTTCAATAAAGACGTGCCCACTGCCCTCAATAACTTAAATATTGTTGGAGTATATAATATTCCCTCTGACAGCCCTTATCCCGAAATTTCACAGGATATCGGAATCATATCCGTTACAAATCTTGGTCTCCAGCTGAAAAGTCAAAACGATGCACAAAAGAGCGCAGTTGTTACAGTTATTAACAAGAATTATTCATCATATACGATTGAATATTCTGTTAATGATGGTCAGGTTTATCAAACAACAATAAACGCAAAAGGGTTGCTAACTGGGGATGCTAAAAAAGATATTACACTTACTGATCTTTCCACTGGTGTCAACACAGTAAAAGTTCGGTGGCTGGCAGATATTTATTCCGGTTCTTATGTTAAATTATCTTTCACAATAGGCTAAAGCACCTGAGGTGCACGCATTTCTCTTACCGAAAAACTGTAAAAACTAACTTAAATTACAGCAACAAGGAAAGTTGCTATTCGATATTTTTCTAAAGCATTATCTTGTTTTTTATTGGTGTTATTAATCCTTAAGTCACTAATCAGGCGCATTAATTGTATTTAAGTCAATGACATATTGCTAAAACGGCACCCCCCTTCCGGAAAGGAAGGGGGACTATTTATAGTACTATATTATAAATCTTGCCTTTAATATAAATTTCTTTTTTTACTTTTTTATCTTTTAGTATAGCAGAAATTTTATCACTGCTGTATACCTGTTCCTTTACCTGTTCATCCGGCGCGTCTGCCGCTATAGATACTACTGATCTTACTTTCCCGTTGATTTGAACCGGAAGTTCGATTTGATTTAACCGGAGCAATGTTTCATCGTACTTTGGCCAGGGAACGTTATGGACAGAATACGGACCGCCGATTGTTTCCCATGCCTCTTCGGCAAAATGCGGGGCTAACGGAGCTAAAAGAATAATAAGCGTTTTTATAGCTTCGAATAACGTATCGTAATAAACAGGCTCAGAGCTTTCGTATTTCGTCAGTTCGTTTAAGAACTCCATAGATCTCGCTACCGCGGTGTTAAATTGAAAACGGCCGATATCATATTCCATTGCCTTAACAGTACTGTGCTGTACAAAAAGCAATTTCTTTTCCGCTTCATCCGGAGTATCCTTACATTTGTAGCCCGAAGTTGTAAATTTGTCAATCAAATTACTGATGCGTTTTAAGTATTTACTGATCGACTCTATGCCCTCGTCCTTCCATGGCCCGCCGTCAATATATGAAAATCCAAACATCAGATATAAACGGAATACATCTGAACCGTATTTATCAACAAAAACATTAGGCGATACTGTATTCCCTTTTGATTTGCTCATTTTATTGCCGTCTGAACCTAAAATCATACCTTGATGTACCAGTTTTTTAAATGGTTCACCAAAGTTTAAATACCCTAAATCGCGCAATGCTTTAGTAATAAAACGGGCATAAATAAGGTGCATTGCCGCATGCTCTTTGCCGCCTACATAAACGTCTACCGGCAGCATTTTATTGATTAATTCAGTATCAAAAGGTTTTTCTGTATTGTGGGCATCCGGATATCTAAGGAAGTACCAGGAGGAGCATACAAATGTGTCCAGTGTATCTGCCTCTCTCAGTGCTTTTCCACCGCATTTGGGACAAGTACAATTCATAAATTCTTCGGAACGCTTTAAAGGCGATTCCCCGTCAGGACGGAATTCTACATCGTAAGGGAGAAGAATGGGCAGCTGCGATTCCGGTACAGCTACATCGCCGCAGCTCTCGCAGTAAATAATAGGAATAGGTGCGCCCCAGTATCTTTGACGTGACACAAGCCAATCCTTTAATCTAAAATTGATAGTTTTTTTCCCGTATCCTTTATCCTGCAATGAAGAAACTATTTTATCTTTCGCTTCTTCCGAAGAAAGGCCGTCAAAATCACCGCTGTTTACAAGATGTCCGTATTCTGTATATGGCATCACCGCGTCATTTGTTTCGTTTTCAATAACTTGATTGATGGGAAGCCCGTACTTTTGAGCGAATTCAAAGTCTCTGGTATCGTGGGCAGGCACAGCCATAACACATCCCGTGCCATAACCTTCCAGTACATAGTCCGCAATCCAAATGGGAATAGCTTCTCCGTTAATCGGGTGTACAGCATAAGCTCCTGTAAATACTCCCGTTTTTTCACGTTTTGCGGACAATCTGTCTATTTCCGATGCGGTCTGTACAAGCCGCCTGTATGACTCTACTTTGGCAGCTTGGGATTCTGTGGTAATTGCATCGACGATATTGCTTTCAGGCGCCAAAACTAAGTAAGTCACACCGTTTAGGGTATCGGCTCTTGTAGTAAACACAGTAATTTGTAAATCTTTATCCGCGACAGGAAAAGTAATCTCAGCGCCGAAAGAACGGCCTATCCAGTTTGTCTGGATTTTCTTAGTGATATCCGGCCAGTCTAAATCCGGCAGTTCATCAAGCAGTTCACCGGCATAAGCGGTAGCCTTAAAGAACCATTGTTCAAGCTGCTTCTTAACAATCACAGTTTCACAGCGCTCACAGTGTCCGTCTATAACCTGTTCATTGGCCAGAACCGTATTACAGCTGCCACACCAGTTGACAGAGGCCTTCTTTTTATATGCCAGTCCGTTTTTATATAGCTGCAAAAACAGCCACTGAGTCCACTTATAGTAGTCAGGATTACACGTTTGAACAGAATAATCCCAGTCAAATGTTCCTCCCATTTCCTCAAGCTGTTTCATCATAATTTCGATATTTTTAAGCGTGGAATCCGAAGGGTGAATACCGGTTTTCAGCGCATAGTTTTCAGCCGGCAAACCAAACGCGTCAAATCCCATAGGATGAAAAACATTATAGCCCTGCATTTTTTTAAAGCGGGCAAACGAATCCGACGGCCCGAAATTGAACCAATGCCCTAAATGCAGATTTGCCCCCGAAGGATAAGAGAACATTTCCATTACATATAACTTTTCTTTTTCATCATCCTTTTGATATTTATAGATTTCCGTATCCTTCCAAATCTTTTGCCATTTTTGATCTGTTTTTTTCGAGTAATTCATTTTTCCCATCCTTCATATTACAATTTTTATTTATATATATCGTTTTATTATATAAAAAGCTGTGAATTGTGATAGTTAGCATAAACTCCGCCTTTTGCGACAAGCTGCTCATGCGTCCCGGATTCCGCAATTTCGCCGTTTTGCAAAACGATTATTCTGTCAGCCTTCTTTACAGTAGACAGACGATGCGCGATAATTATTGTTGTACGGTTTTCCATCACCTTATCCATGGCTTGCTGTATAAGGTTTTCAGTTTCAATATCAACCGCCGATGTCGCCTCGTCAAGTATCAGGATAGGCCGGTTTCTTAAAATAGCGCGCGCAATACTCAAACGCTGTTTCTGTCCTCCGGAAAGCTTTATTCCTCGCTCTCCTATAAACGTGTCGTACCCGTTTTCAAGGTTTTCTATAAATTCATTGGCATGAGCTAAACGCGCGGCTTCTTCTATTTGCTCCCTGCTCGCTTGAGGTTCACCATAGCAAATGTTTTCCTGAACTGTTCCGTTAAAGAGGAATACATCCTGAAGTACTATGCTCATGCTGTCATGAAGGCTTTCCAGGGTAAGGCTGCGCAGATCATGTCCGTCAAGCAAAATACGCCCTGATACAGGATCGTAAAACCTTCCAAGAAGAGATACTATTGTTGTTTTCCCCACCCCTGTCTGCCCTACCAGCGCGATAATCTGCCCCCGCTTTGCGGTAAAGCTAAGATCTTTTAAAACCGCACTGTTTTCATTATATTTAAAACTGACATTTTCAAATTCCAGATCCCCCCTGGGGTCAGTTAATTTATAAGCTTTTGGATTATCTTCTACCGAAGGTTGTGTATCCAGTATCTCAAATATGCGCTCCGCCCCGGCTAACGAATTCTGTATGTCTTCGTTGATACGCGCCATCACCGAAACAGGCTGATAAAATATCCCCAGATACATAATAAAAGCGATTATAACGCTTAACGGAACCTGACCAAAGGACGCCAGATATCCTCCGTAACCGATAACAAATACGGTTCCTATATTGCTTAAGAACTGTATTCCGGGATGATAAACCGCTCCCAATTTCAACGCTGAAAGCAACGCGTTAATATGCTTCACCGAGCTTTTTTGTACATCCCGGTATTCTTTTTTCTGTTGATTAAAAAGCTTAATTTCTTTTATACCTGAAAGGTTATCCTGCAGCTCAGCGCTCAGCTCACCGATATACTCCTGCCCTTTCCGAAACTGGGGACGCACTTTCTTTGCAAACCACCTGGACGTTACCCCTAAAAAGGGAAGAACGATAAGGCTCATCAGCGCAAGCTTGACATTTATAGTAAAAAGCAATACCGCAACACCGGCAAATAAAAGCGCGTTTACGATTAAGTCAGGAACCGCGTGCGCGATAAGATTCTCTAAGTTGCTGGTATCGGATATAACCCGGCTCATCAACTGGCCAATCTGTTTGTCATGATAAAAATCTATAGATAAATTCTGATAATGATTATAAAGCTTTACCCTCATATCTGAAACAAAATTCCATGCCGCTTTATGTGCAAAATAATTTCGGAATCCCTGCGCGATGCTTTGGACTATATATATAAATCCTAAAACAACAGCTAAGTACATTGATTTTTGCGCTAAATCAGAGTCTCTGTTTTCAATCAGCTCGGTAAGCTTACTTACTATTGAAGGGGTCATTAGCTGTGTGGCGGTCAAAACTACAATACAAAGCATAGTCACCAAAAGCAGCAGCCAATATTTTTTTGCTTCCTTAAGCAATCTGAATACCAGTTTCAAAAATCATACACCCCCACTTAAACTCACTTCATTATATCAAAACATATAGAGATTTTCAATAAAAAGGTTACTAAAGTATAGATTTCAAAAATTCTTATGTAGCTATTGACATGCAATCTACTTAGTGTTATTATTCGGTACAGATGTTGGTACTGATCGGCGCGGTGCTTTGGCAGGCCGGCCATGGGATTATTGTTGGAATAAAGAAACGGCAGGTGTAGAGAATACCAACTAAACAGGAGGACACTATATGGGTTTGGATATAAAATATGTTAAACAAATATCTGTTGAGGACTATAATTATTTAAGAAAATCCGTTGGCTGGGCTGAAATTGAAAGAAGCCAAGCGTTAGCCGGCATAAACAATTCAGCCTTTATTATATCTGCCCTTGTTAATGATAAAACGGCAGGTGCAGCCAGGGTTGTGAGCGATGGCGGATATATAGTAGTCATAGCCGATGTAATGGTTTTGCCTGAATACCAGGGAAATGGTATTGGAAAGACTATGATGCAAAAAGTTATGGATTTTATTAAAGGAAACGTTAACGAAGGACAATGTGTATTTGTGAATTTAATGGCGGCAAAAGGAAAGGAACCTTTTTATTCTCAATTTGGGTTTGAAACCAGACCTAATGAGAGCCTTGGTGCGGGAATGACACAACATATTTATTATAATAATGATGCAGAATAAAAATATTAAACTTTAATGTGGCTTAGGAACAGTTAAATAAATTCCTCAGCAGAATGGACGGTTAGTATGAGCTATATTAACGAAGCTATCGCGCGTATTGAAAAAGGCAGCTGTAATTTAGCGGCCATCAGCGATAAAGGCGTATTTACATTTAATACACATGGTATTACTTCTATATTACAAAAGCTTAAAGAAGACCCTTCTTTTTGGCACAATGCTTCTGTCGCGGATACTGTTATAGGAAAAGCGGCGGCACTTTTATTTGTTTACGGACAGGTTAAAGAAATTTACGCAAAACTTATAAGCCGCCCGGCTTTGAGTGTTTTTGAAACGGCAAAAATTGAGGTCACCTATAAAGAATTAACAGCTTTTATTAAAAACCGGTCAAAAGACGGTCTTTGTCCTATGGAACAGGCTGTTATTAATGTAGATGACCCCAAACTGGCGTACATATTGTTTGCTGATAAATAATTCGCTTTTAAAACGCGGCACTTATTCCATCAGCAATATCCGCGCCGAATGCGGCTCAACCGGAATAAGGCCTTGGGATCTAAATCGTTCATCTGTAAGCAAATCCTTAAAAGTACCGTTATGCTGCCCGCCTAATTCTAAGTTATCCGCATGTTCAGCAATATTAACGGCAACAATGATCCGCTCATTTTCATAAAACCGTTCAAATACAAGCGGGCGCTGATATTGACAAGAAATCTGATTGTACCCACCGTATTTTAACGCCGTATGTCCACACCGGACATCGGCCAGCCTACTTATATAACCTTCCAGCCCAAACTCATTAAAAGGCGGGTTATCAATATCAATATATGGGCGCAGCGGTTTGTCAGAACCATTCTCTTTTACACCGCGAACACCCCACTCACTGCCATAGTATATAGACGGAATTCCGGGAAGTGTAAACAACAGAGCGTACAACGTATTCAAATACGCCGGGTTTCTGACATTACTGGCGATACGCGGTTGATCATGGTTGTCCAAAAAGTTGTAAAGCGGCCCTCCACGATCAGGTACAGCATTTATTATGTTGTATGCCAATTCATACAAATTGTTATCGTTGTGACTGGAAAACAGGCTTTTATACATTATATAGTTTGTTACACTGTGTAATATGTCCTGATTTACCCACCTTGTGTAATTTCCGTGTACTACCTCGCCCATAAGCCAAAAAGCGGGTTTCTTTTCAGTTGTGCTGCGGCGCAGCTCGCGCATAAAATCAAAATCCAGCACATTAGCCGAATCAAGCCGCATACCGTCTATATCAAACTCGTCAATCCAGAACCTTGCGGCATTTATCAGATAATCCCGCACAGCGCCGTTGCGCAGGTTGAATTTTACCAGCTCAAAGTACCCGCTCCAGGTATCGTAAATGAAATTGTCGCCAAGCGGACTTTGACGGCTGAAATCCACACCCGAAAACCAGCACGCGTAATCGCGGTTGCCTTGCCGCAATTGTTGAAAAGCAAAAAAGTCACGCCCGCAATGATTAAAAACACTGTCCAGCACAACTCGAATACCGTTTTCGTGAAATGTTCGGACAAGTGCGCGAAATTCGCTGTTTGTGCCAACACGATTGTCAATGTTAAAGTAATCCGACACGTCATAACCATGAGACCGTGATTTCAGCGCCGGGCTAAGCAATATGGCATTGCATCCTAAGTCTTTTATGTGCGGAATCCATTTCTCAATTTCCTGAAGCTTGTGCTCCTGTGCGGTATAATCGTTGTAAAATGGCGCATTTACTAGTGAAAATGTGTACATGTGATAAAAAACCGCATCTTTGTACCATTGATGTGACATTATTTTTTCTCCTTATACTTACCGATAGGTATATTAATTTTAATATATTAGGCGTGTATATCACGCCATACTATGTCAGCCTTCGAAAACAGCCTGCCGTATCAGCATTATACATAAATGCCATGCATGAATTGATGAACAAGCTCTTTCACGCTATTATAGCTCAAATCCAATTCAGAAATTCCGCTGAAATAAAGTCCGATGTAGGAGTTAATTATTCCAATAAACGACCACGTCAGCGTTTTGCTCTTGCCTTTAAGAGAACCGTGTGCTTTTGCCATACTGCGGAACATGTCATCAATTATATCATATTGGACAAAGTGGTACCTTGCCACAACGTCAAATACGGGAGATGAGCGCAACACAGATAGGTTTGCCAATATCAGCCTGTAAAAAGCTTCATTGGCAACCGCAAATTTAAAATAAGCGTCTGTGACCTTTGTCAGCGTTAAATAAACATCCTCAAAGTACGATTCCACATTCGCGTGGTATTTGGTATTTTCAGCTATAACCGCGTTCAGCCGGCTGTAATGCAGGCGGGAAACCTCGTCAAAAACACCTTCTTTGTTCCCAAAATAATAATAAATCGTTGGCTTTGTGATACCAGCCGCTTCGCTCAGCTCACTGACTGAAACTCCTTCGTAACCTTTTGAGGAAAACAGCTCAAGAGCACATGTCATAATCATTTGTTTTGCGTTATTCTTCTCGTCCATTTGAATATTATATACCTACCGGTATATAATGTCAAGTTTTTTGTTAAATCTTTTTTAAAAATTCTTTTTTAAATATCCCTTGACAAATTTAGGTATATCAATTATTATATTTAATAACGGTTCTTATTATTGATATCAAGAAAAGAAGTGAAGCGGATGGCAAGAAAAAGCAAAAAGCGGGATGCAATTTACCGGGAACTTTGCTCCACTGAAACGCATCCCACTGCTGAATGGATTTATTCCCGTCTGAAAGGTGAAATACCCAATTTAAGCCTAGGCACTGTTTATTCAAATCTAGCCGCTTTTAAACGTGATGGCATGGCGGTATGTGTCGGGGTTGTGAATGGTAAAGAGCGTTTCGACGGTATCATCTCTCCTCACGCTCATTTCATCTGCCGAAAATGCGGCACAGTTATTGATCTACGTGATACTCCGCTGCCTGAAAATCCCAAAATATCAGGTAAAGTAGACAGATGCCAGCTAAGCTATCTTGGTTTGTGCAAAAACTGTGATACCTAAAAGCAAGAACCTGTTTAATTTTAAATTAAAGGAGAAAGTGTACTATGAAAAAGTTTGTTTGTTCAGTTTGCGGTTATGTCCATGAGGGTGATACTCCTCCTGAGTTCTGTCCTCAGTGCAAGGCTCCAGGCGAAAAGTTTACAGAGCAGGGCGGTGACAAGGTTTGGGCCGCCGAACATGTTGTTGGCGTTGCCAAAGGTGCCCCACAGGATATCCTGGATGGCCTGCGCATGAACTTTACAGGCGAATGCACCGAAGTTGGCATGTATCTGGCTATGGCCAGGGTTGCTCACCGCGAAGGGTACCCTGAAATTGGCCTTTACTGGGAAAAAGCGGCATACGAAGAAGCTGAACATGCCGCAAAATTCGCTGAACTGCTGGGTGAAGTGGTCACCGACAGCACCAAAAAGAATCTTGAGCTTCGGGTAGAAGCTGAAAATGGTGCGACCGGCGGAAAATTTGAAATTGCCAAACGAGCCAAAGAAGAAGGGCTTGACG
>JGI20171J29575_12611987_pt1 | contig 10806 bp, 9 predicted proteins | sample TergutNc150P4_FD_29575 | JGI IMG/M metagenome (IMG submission 29575)
GGTTATCTTCGCCGCCGATTCGACCGAGTATCAAATCTTCATGATGTGGACCGATTCCGCGGCGCCCGAGATGCCGTGGGGCCGCATGCGCCAGCTCATGAGTTCCGAGTACGTCGGTGTGGATAACAATCAGGCCGGCAACTGGGGGCACTACAGCAACCCGCGTGCCGATGAGCTGATCAAGCTGATCCCGCTGGAGTCCGACCCGGCGAAGGTGAAGGAATACTACACCGAGGCGGTTGAGATCTATTTGACCGAGGTGCCCTCCTTCTCGCTCATGTACCGTCCCAACCAGTTCCACGTGGTGAACGAGTCTGTCTGGACCGGCTATACCGAGGCCACGGATGGCCGCAACGTCCCGCCGGGACACTGCACCGACGGCTATGCCATCGCGGATCTCTACAACCTGACGCTCGTCAATCCATAATTTGCAAAAAATAAGGGAAGCGGTCATGTTTCAATCCTTTTGAAGCATGACCGCTTCTCGCTATGGGAGGCCTGCCCATGAAGGGGTATCGCAAATATTTCGCGAAAAAGGCCCTGTGGTTTGTCGTCACCTTTGCGGCGGCGGTGGTGCTTAATTTTCTGCTTCCGCGCCTTATGCCAAACGACCCGGTCGCCGCCATCACCGCCAAGAGTGCCCGCGGCATTTCCGAGACGTGGGCGATCAGGGCGATGTATGAACGCTACGCGCAGGAGTTTGGTACCGATAAGCCGCTTTTGGAACAATTTTTTCTCTTTGTCAAGAACGCTGTCCGGGGCGATTTCGGCGTCTCTTTCAGCCAGTACCCGCGCACCGTCGCCAACATCGTTTCCAGCGCCGTGCTCTGGACCGTTGGCCTGCAGTTTCCGGCGATCATCGTCGGCTGGCTGCTGGGCAACATCCTGGGCGCGCTGGCAGCCTATATCCGCAAGGGCTTTGACAAGGTCATCATGCCAGCGTCGCTGTTTCTCTCCAGCGTGCCGGCCTTTGGCATCGCGATCACGCTGCTGACGGTCTTCGCCGTCAATTTGAAAATCGCGCCTATCTCCGGCGGTTATGGATATGATCTGATCCCTCACTTCAGCTGGAAGTTCATCAAGTCGATTATCGACCACTACCAATTGCCCTTCTGGTCTATCGTGGTGATGGCCATCGGCGGCCAGGCGATCGGCATGCGCTCCATGTCCATCTATGAGCTCAACGCGGATTACGTCAAATACAGCCGCTTTCTGGGCATCAAGGATCGCAAGATCGTGCGCTACGTGTTCCGCAACGCGATGCTGCCTCAGATCACCGGCCTGGCGATGTCCATCGGCACGATGGTCAGCGGCGCCCTGGTGGCGGAAATCATATTTGCCTATCCCGGCCTTGGCACCATTCTGATGCGGGGGATTATGCAGGGGGACTATCCGCTCATTTCCACCGTGACATTGCTCATCACGGCCATGGTGCTGCTCTCCGTGTTCCTGCTTGATATTGTCTGCGGCCTGATCGACCCGCGCGTCAAAGCCGCTCAATACGATTGAAAGGAGGGGAAGTATGAAAAATATATTCAAACAGGCATTTCATTCGCCTAGATTCGTGATTGGGTTCTCGATTTTCGCCTGCATTCTGCTCACGATGCTGATCTATCCCCTTCTTATGCCCGGCAATCCGCTGGAGATGATCGGCCTGGGCACCTTTTTCAGGCCCGGTACCTATGTGTCCGTCTATGACGCCCTGGATGCGGACAGCCGGACGATAAAGCTCTCGGACGCGGACGACAACCGCCTGGCCAAGGCCATGTCCGATGCGGACAGAATTTCGATGATGGAATGGCTGGCTGTGGCCGGCGTGCCAGCGGAAGATATCGATTTGCGCGACACGCATGGGCTGATCAGCCTGTGGAAAAAATACTATGACCCGTCCGTTAGGCCCGAAGGCATGACCAAGGCCAAGCGCAACTACTACGAACGCCTCAACAACCGGCTGGTGGCGGTCACCAGAGCGGACACCATCACCATGCTGTCGCCCGACGCGGAGACCGGCGAAATGGAGGAAAGAGGCAGAGTCGCGAAAACAGACTACGTGAACGTGAGCGACGTCACCAATGTGCGCAGGCTGCCGCTTGGCACCGATAACTTTGGCCGCGACATGCTCAAAGAGCTGGTGTCCGCCTGCGGCACGTCGCTCTTCATCGGCCTGGTGGCCGGGGGGATCGCCACCTTTATCGGGCTGCTGCTCGGGCTCCTGGCAGGCTATATCGGCGGCCTGCTGGATGACTTCATCATGTTTTTCACCAACATCTTTACCGTTATACCTTCGTTCGTGATCCTGATTCTGATCAGCTTCAGCATCGACCAAAGCCAGCGCGGGGCGCTCACCACGGCGGTCGTCATCGGCCTGACCTCGTGGGTGTGGACCACGCGCTCGGTGCGCGCGCAGGTGCTCTCGCTCAGGAACCGCGACCATGTGAACCTGAGCAAGCTTTCAGGGCATAGCCTGTCGCGTATTGTTTTGACCGATATTCTGCCCTATATCGCCTCGTACGTGGTGATGGCCTTCATCCTGCAGATTTCCTCCGGCATTCTGGCCGAGGCGCAGCTGTCGCTTTTAGGGCTGGGCCCTAAGACCACCACGACGCCGACGCTCGGCCTGATGATGAACTGGGCAATGCTCTATTCGGCGCACATCAACGGCGCCTGGTGGGCGTATTACCCCGTGATCCTGACCATCGCGCTGATCACCTTCTCGCTGAACCTGATGAACACCGGCTTGGATCAGGTGTTCAACCCGCAGTTGAGGAGCTGATACCCGAATGAACCGCGGCCCCTTGATAATCCCCCGGGTTGGGCACGAGGGGGGCGTCTGATAGTCCAAAAAGAGAGGGGGCTGTAATATGGGGAAGACCCTATTGGAAGTGAAGGGGCTGACGACGAAGTACATCACGCGCTTTCATGAGAACGTATACGCGGTGGATAACGTCTCCTTTGCCGTGGAGGAAGGGAAATCGCTGGGGATCGCCGGGGAGTCCGGCTGCGGAAAATCCACGCTCGCGCTCAGCCTGATGGGGTATTATTTTCCGCCGCTGCACTATATGAGCGGAGACATTCTCATTGACGGGCGAAACATATCGGGCATGGCGCCCGACGACGTGCGCCTTCACATTTTGGGTGCGGAGATCGCCTACATCCCGCAGGCGGCCATGAACGCGCTCAACCCGACGCAGAAGATCATCCGCTTCATTGAGGATGTTATCCTGGCCCATGATCCGAAGATGGGCAAAAAGGATATTTACGACCTGGCGAGGAAGCGCTTTGAGATCCTGAACCTGCCGGCGGATGTACTGCAAAAGCACGCGGTGGAGCTATCGGGCGGCATGAAGCAGCGCACGGTCATCGCGATCTCCACCATCCTCTCGCCCAAGGTGTTGATCGCGGACGAGCCTTCGTCGGCGCTGGATGTGTCCAGCCAGCGGGTCGTCATCAAAATGCTGCGCGATCTGATGGAGATGGGTTACATTAAGTGCATGATCTTCATCACGCACGAGCTGCCGCTGCTCTACAACGTGACGGACGATATTGCCGTCATGTACGCGGGCCAGTTTGTTGAAAAGGGAACCGCGAAGGAGATGGTCTTTGATCCGCTGCATCCCTATTCCAAGGGGCTGATGGAATCGATTATCGTGCCGGAATCCGGCACACGCGACATCAAGCTTTCCGCCATCCCCGGCACGCCGCCCAACCTCAAAAACCCTCCGTCAGGCTGTCGTTTTGCCGAGCGTTGCCGGTACGTGACACCCATGTGCGCGGCGTCTTCCGTGCGGTTTTTGGACGTCGCGGGCGAGCGAAACTACCGCTGCATCCTGCCGGAGGAAAAACTAAGGGAGGTGTATGGCCGTGCATGAGGGGAGCAACCGCCCTACGGACAACCGTCCCACGGAAAATTGTCCCACGGAGAAGCGTGTATGCTTGAGCGGTACGGGCGTGACCAAAGTGTTCGGAGCCGGAAGCCGGAAGACCGTGGCCGTGGATCATGTCGATTTCTCGTTCAATGAGGGGGAGATGATCTCCATTGTCGGCGAATCCGGCAGCGGGAAAACAACGTTGGTCAAGATGCTCCTGGGTCTTACCTCCGTGACAGATGGCGACCTCTATTTTATGGGCAAAAAGCGCGATATCCGCACCAGAAGGCGGAAGAAGGCGTATTGGAAGGGCATTCAGGCGATTTTTCAGGATCCTTTTTCCGCCTATAACATCTTCAAAAAGATCGACTCCGTGCTGCTGGATTGTGTTCATATGCGCGGCGGCCGCCATCTTCCGCATGAGGAGAAGATCCGCATGATCTCCGAGGCGTGCGGTTTCGTCAACCTCAAATACGAGGAGTTGACCAACAAGTACCCCTTTGAGCTGTCCGGCGGCCAAATGCAGCGCCTGATGATCGCCCGCATCTTTCTGCTCAGGCCCAAGATTCTGCTGGCGGACGAGCCGACCTCTATGATCGACGCCTGTTCGCGCGCCACCATCCTGGATATGCTTATGAAGCTGCGCGCGGAAGAAGGCATGACCATCGTGTTTATTACGCACGATCTGGGGCTGGCATATTACGTATCCGATCGGCTGATGATTATGGAGAAGGGCGTTATCGTGGAGCAGGGCGCTGCCGATGAGGTCATCCTGAACCCGCAGCATCCATACACCAAGCAGTTGCTCTCCGATGTGCCAAAGCTCACGGAACCTTGGTAAAAGGAGCAAGCGCTATGCTGGAAACGCCGGGGTAATAAAGGCTGTATGTAGCGATTATCCGGCTTTGTTATATTGCTTGCTGCCGAGTGGCGGCATACCATTCGGCTCAAGGAAGTCGTTCCATTTCTGGATCGGGCGCCCATGGTATTTCGCCAGCATGAACGCGTAGATGACATACTTCGGATTGGCTGTGGCATTCAACGAGTAACCGGCTGATGCCAGCAGCGCCTCAGCCTCCAGCCGATTCAGCCAAAGGCCAGCGCATACGGCCAGGACGGTTTCGATCTCCCACTGATTTGCAACGCCGCGCTTGATCCTGCTATAATAGTGGCTGTCCAGTTTAGCTCTGAGCATGAAATGAGATTTTCATCTCGTTTTATCTCAGTAGAAAAAAATAAAAGCCTAATTTTATGCGGATGCGTGGTGAAGAGCATAAAGAAGTTTTTTGCGTTGACGATTGCCGTAATTGTGTCGCTTGGCGCGTTTATTTCGACCGGCTGCGCGGAAGCGTACCAAACGGAAGCGCGCCAAACAATAAATTGGGCTGACGCCGTCACCGCTTATTACAGCGACGACGCGCCGGAAGCGTACAGCGGCATGGATATTGATACGGAAATCATGCGCGTCGGCAAAACGGCTGGCGGCGGGGATATGTTCTCGCTTGTATACGTCCCTCTTGGCGTTGATTTTTTCGCGGATGAAATTGCCGAAGCGAAACTGTTTCTATATGTCGCGGAGGGCGCGCCGCCGAATGAACTGCGCATAGGAACCTTGAGCAAACGCTGGAACGCAAACGAATTGACGCGCGCGGAAGCGAAGGCTCTTGTAGACGACAGCGGCTTGATGGTCGCGGCTGTGCGGCCGGAGGACGACGGTTGGGTCAGCGTTTCCGTAACAGAAATAGTCAAAGCGTGGACGTGGGGGGACGCGCAGAATTTTGGGTTCGCTATGTTTTCTGTTGCGGACGAGGTTGGGGGTGAGGCGCAGGGCGTGTTCGCCGCGATGTACCACGGCAACGGAAACGCACCGTATATAAAAGTGAGCGGGCGCGTGGGCGTTCGTCCAAGCGGATACGGCAAATTCGGCTTCACCCGCGTACCAGAAGAAGGCAGACAGTTTGACACAGTCAACGCGAACTGCCTTGCCTACGCGATGAGGGACGTCGTGCCCGTTGGCACGGATGACCTGGGATATACTTACGACGAGTTAAACCGTATTTTCTTCGAATCGGGCGAGGACGAGGTCAACGAGTATATCGGCGTGCTGCTTGAAAAATATGTTGAGGAAAACAAAGCGGGGTTTTGCGTGTCAAGCTTTCGCGGGATAGACGGCTTCGACGCTCCCATAGACCCGGCGAGGGAATACCGCATCGCGCTGCGCGTATGCTGCAACGCCCACGAAGGTTTCCCGTTGGTTGACGAGGTGAATAATTTCGATTTCCATTTTTGGGCGCAGCTTGATGACGGCAGATGGACGGATAAACTCCCCGTTCTTTACTCGAAGATCATTCCCGGCACCGCTCCGGGCGTTTCACCGGGGAAATACTATTGGGAAATGGGCAGGGTATATGGTCAGTATTACACAAGCAAGATCATCTACTATGCCGTGACGAAAGACGCCGACGAAATGACGGTTCACAGACCCAGCCCGTATGTGGACGTTGCGCTTTACGACTATCTTAACAACGGCGTGGAATATGAAAGGCGAAATAACCCGTCTTGAATTCGCGGGCATGTTGTGCGATTATTATAAAGATACAAAACAATAAAAAGGAGCGGGATTTATGGAAACGCTTAGGAACAAGCTGCGGTTAGACGCGACAACCCTAAAAATCATCGCCTGTGTTCTTATGTTCTGCGACCATATCCACCAGATGTGGGAGCCTGTCGGCGCGCCAATGTGGCTGACATATGTCGGTCGCCTTGTTTTCCCTATATTCATGTTTCTGATGGCTGACAGCTTTCACTACACGCGCAGCCGGAAGAAACTGATACTCCGGCTCTTTTTCGCGTCATTGTTCATGACCGCTATGAACAAGGTCATATCAACGCTGCTGCCTAACGAAGCCGTCATGCTGACGAACAACGCGTTCAGCACGTTCTTGATTGCGACGTTATATATGCTGTTCTACGATATGATTAAGAACGGGATAAAAGAAAAGAACGCAAAGAAAATTATCGGCGGCGCGCTGCTTTGCCTTGTGCCGATATTAACCGCGATTCCAATAATCCTGGCCACAAGCCCGCTGGAATTGCCGCAGCCGCTGAAGATGACGCTCGTTTATATTTCTTTTATTATTCCCAACTTTTTAACGGTTGAAGGCGGATTCGGGGCGGTCATGTTGGGCGTTGCGTTCTATATATTCAGAGAGCGGCGTTGGGCGCAGGCGTTGGCGTTGGTGGCGATGTCGGCGATGTCGTTCATTTCGCAAGGCGGTTTCGGACACGCGTCGCATCAGTGGATGATGGTGTCCGCGATAATCCCGCTGTTCATGTACAGCGGCAAAAAAGGGCGCGGCATGAAAGATTTCTTTTATGTCTTCTACCCCGGGCATATTTACTTGCTTTACGTAATCGCGACTTTGTGGAAATGATGGCGGTTTCGGTTAATAAAAACGAAGGATGTGGATTATATGGCGAACGTATATTTAATCCCGATTAGAATTGCGTTGATAACTTTTTTGGGCGTCGCATGGATATGCACTATACCTTATATGCTCATGCAATACAAAAAATATGGCGCAATATCCATATACAGAGTCGTCATTGTTTTCTCTTTCGCCTTCTATGTATTGTGCGCGTATTATCTAGTAATACTGCCGCTACCTAATCCCGAGACGCTAAAGCCGCTTGTGAGTATCTTCAATCACATGCAACTTATTCCGTTTAAGTTTGTTTATCAGTTTGCAGCTTATACAAAGCTTCATTTGACTGATATCCATACCTATTTGCCCGCGCTGAAACAAAGCGTGTTTATTCAGCCGTTTTTCAATCTGCTGCTCACCGTGCCGTTTGGCTTTTACCTGGGCTATTACTTCAAAAAAAGTATAAAAGAAACGGTATTGTATACGTTTTTGTTATCAGTATTCTTTGAAATAACTCAGCTAACCGCGTTATATGGCGTGTATCCCAGGCCATATCGTTTATTTGACGTAGACGACTTAATGCTCAACACCCTTGGCGGGCTTGTCGGGTTTGAGGTTTATAAACACATATTGTTCTTCCTCCCCTCAAGGGAGAAGATAGATAAAAGCGCAATGAAGAAAAGCGAATCCGTAGGGGTAGTTCGCAGATTATTCGCGTTTGGCGCGGATTTTTACATAGTGTCATTTGTATCAAGCATTATCGCGCGTTTTGCCAGAATCAGCGGATTGCCGGCCTTGCTGCTGTTTCACTTGTTACTGTTTTTGTATTGCGTCCTGTTGCAGATCGCGTTTAAGCAAACGATCGGCCAAAAACTTACGCGCCTTAAACTGCGGATTGAAGGCGGGGAATACAAAGCTATTTTTGTGAGAAACACTGTTTTGATTTTAGCGTTATTCAGTTTGAACTTGTTAAACTTTATAATAAAAACTGCGGAGATGAACTTGCCGTATATCATAGCCTTACAGATAATAGTCACGCTGATTTTATTCGACGCGTTGATGAGCTTGAGAAAGGGGAAAAGGCTGTTTCACGATAGAATCAGCAAAACAGAGTATATAAGCGCGCGGGGTAATTCTTAAAAGACCATATTTGTTATGGAAAAATTTATATACGTATTTCGTTATATATTTAGTATATAATACTTTTCATGCGGATTTGAGAAACGTCATAATAAAGGCGACGTTAATACGAGGAGGACTGTTAATGAAAAAGATTTTGCCGCGTATGCTGTGCGTTTTCATAGCGACGCTAATGTTTGCCGCGTGTTCAATTGGCGGCGCGTCGCCCGTGCCGTCGGATATTGCGTTTACACCCAAAGCTCCCGAGGAGTTAGTCGCGCAAGCGCGCAATCTATTAGGAAGCGAGACGCGAACGGACGATGAGGCTCTCCTTGACGAAATCGCTCATTTTGCCGCGAGGCTGGAACAGGCGCTCGCAAACAAAAACGGGAGTGAGGAAGAAATCAAGGATGAAACTGAAAATGAAATCAAGATAGCGGCGTTGTATCTGCAAACGAGCCTTGACAAGCGGATTGTAAACTTGGACAGGATCACGATTCCTCAGATACAGGACATGATTAGGGAGGGCAAGATTTCTTACCAGGAACTCACGCATATGTATCTGTCCCGGATCGAGCTTTACGACAAAAACACAATAAACCTAAACGCGATTATTGCGCTCAACCCAAACGCGATGGAAGAGGCGAAACGCGCGGATGAAGCCGAGCGAAAAGACCCGGCTAAGGCGCGAGGGATGTTCGGCATACCCGTGCTTTTGAAAGACAACATAAACTTTGACAAGCTTCCGACGACGGCGGGCGCGATGGCGCTTTCGGAAAATATACCGCCGTATAACGCGGCCTTGGTTGACAGCCTGCTTAATACCGGGGCTATCATTCTGGGCAAGGCGAACCTCGCGGAATTCGCGGGCATGATGGACATGGTCGTTTCGTCCGTCGGCGGTATGACGCGTCATCCGTACAGACCGCAGGTTCTTATAGGCGACAGCCCGTTTGGCGCGTCGCCTGGCGGCTCGTCGTCCGGCCCAGCCGTGTCCGTCGCCGCCGCGCTCGCGCAGGTGACTGTAGGCACGGAAACGCAAGGCTCCCTTTTGGGTCCGGCTTCCATGAGCTGCGTCGCGACGATCAAGCCTACCGTCGGTCTTATCAGCCGTTACGGTATTATTCCGCTTCAACTCAGCCAAGACTCGCCCGGCCCCATGGCGCGGAACGTCGCCGACCTGGCCGTTTTGTTGAACGTGATGACAAGCGGGGTGGACGAGCGCGATTCCAAAACGCTTGCCCTTACGGACGCGGGCGTGATTGGCGTAGACTATACGCAAAGCCTACGATTGGACGGCTTATCCGGCAAGCGGATTGGAATTTTGAATATAGAATCAGGCTGGGGACTGGACGAATCGGAACGTGGAAAAGTTGATCTTGTGATAAAAACGCTTGAGGCCGCGGGCGTTACATTGGTGAAAAGCCCTGACGGCAATTATCTGGATTATCCGACGTATCCGAGTTTTCAGGAGTATCCGTATTATGAGTTTAAGAAGGGTCTGAACGCTTATTTGGCCACTTTAGCCCCCGACTTCCCGATAAAGACATTATCGGATATAGTCGCGTACAACAACGAACACCCGGAAGTCATGCCCAACGGGCAGGCTACCTTAATCGAGGCGGATAATACGAATATCGCGGAAGTGGAAGAAAAATACGAGGCAATGATTAAAGAAGCGCAGGATCTGGCCGGGCCTCAGGGGATAGACGCGCTTTTGAAGGAATACGACTTGGACGCCCTTATGTTTATTGATTATTCCACCCAAGGCGCGGTGGCGGGTTATCCCACCGTTTCCGTTCCGTTTCATTATAACAAAGACAGTGTGTCCTCGTCCGTCAATGTTATTTTCACAGGCGCGAAGTTTTCGGAAGCGTTATTGCTTGAGGTCGCCTATGTGGTCGAGCAGGGGACGCATTTTCGCCTTACGCCGGGTCTGGCCGACAAGCGCGAGCTGGGGGAGGCGTTTGAATTCATTATGGACAAGGAGAGCGAGTTAATCAACGCCGCGCTCGCGATAAATGAGAACTTGGGCCAGAGCGAGGCGTTAAGGTTCGTCATAAAGAATAATGAGGATTTAAACGGTTTTTCTCCTGAGCTTGATATATACTACGACGGTCTGGCGACGCAATTTGAAGTCGATGAGGCGAACGCGCGAACGAGGGCGTTGATTTCGCAACGCTACGCTGTAATTGATTGACTGGTTATCTTTGGGGAGAGGTATGAAGCCCCTGAAAATAAGCATAATGCAAGACACAAGCCAAAGACCGCGCTTCCGTGATTAAGTAGATTATCTCACAAACCAGTAACGCGGTGGAGGGTTTCCACCGGATGCTGCGCAAATACACCAAGACGAAGACCATCTATCCCACGGACGATGCCCTGCGCAAATCGGT
>JGI20171J29575_12611979_pt1 | contig 10754 bp, 8 predicted proteins | sample TergutNc150P4_FD_29575 | JGI IMG/M metagenome (IMG submission 29575)
AGGCTTCTCGAAACTAAAAATGCGTTAGATGAAATAATGAGAAATTCTTACGATTTAAATGGGAATAGAATAGGCTTTGAGGATCCAAATGGAAACTTTTATAGCTATGAATTTGATGAATTGAATCATTTATCCAAAATAATAGATCCCCTTTTAAATGAAAGAAGTTACGAATACGACGAATCTGAAAACTTAGAATTTTATCTGGAAAATTTTTTTTTTGCTTGTCGTATTATTAACTGTAAATTTATCGATTTGGAGTCTGGTGCGCATCCACTTAACACACTTTTATAGTCATTTTTTTCGAATTTCAGTATAATTATTTTACTACCATCTTAAAATATAAAAGAGAGGAGATATTACCTTGGTAAAAAGATGCAGTTATTTTTTACTACTTTTATCGCTTTTAGTGCTGATTTCCATCAATCATGTCCATAACAGAGAAAACTTATAGTGCTAAAATTGGTGATGTACTCAAAGAAAATAATTTTGATACAAGCCGAACTTTTATCTTGCCTTATAACAATGGAAACTCTGTAGTAATCATTGGAACTAAAGATTATACTAGCAATGATTATGGTAGTTACTTAATTGAATTAGATATAAATAATAATTTCAATGTGGTTACTATCATTGACATTGGAAATGACCGATATATAGATAAGATCTATATGCTAGATAGTACTATAATCTTTGCAATTCAAACTTCTCATAATGTATATGATATATTATCCTATGCTGATAGAAAACTTAACATATTATATAAGGGATTAATAAGCATGAACTATTTTGAAGGTTTTTTAGCATGTGAAAATAAGTTAAGTGCTATTGGAATAAACAATGGTAAAATTGAAAGAGTCATTATTGAAAATAATAATTGCACTGTAGAAAATTTAGACGACTTCATTCCAGAAATATCCACAGGAGTCTCTGAAACGCGAATTAGATTTAATAAAAACAATAGCATACCATATCATGAGCTAGTACTAAGAGATGGAAGTATTATATTTCTCGAAGCAAATGGAATGAATTATGTGGTTTCTTCTAGTTCTTCAAACAATGAAAAGAGCTTAGAGGTTTTAGGCGATAGAATATATGGTGATGAAATTGATACTAAAATTGTAATTGGTTATAGTCAAACTGACTACAAAGATAAAGAAATCTATCTTTTCTTCAGAAACTATAATAACACATTCTTTGGAAGATATGATATAAATACAGAAAATGCTGATGTACTTTATGATTATGATAAGGCTATTGCTTTAAGATGCAATGAGACACATGAAAAGAATCCATGGGAATACTAATTAAATATCATCACTAGGCGAATGCAATAAAAATATACATTCGCCTAGTTCAAGTTTTCTTTGTCGTATTCCTTTTTTAATTCAATTTCGCTCCCTTGATCAGGAATTTCATATATTTCAGAATACGAGTGAACATCCTCTTCATCACCAGGTAAGCTTTGCATTAATCCAGTGAATTCAGTGGATGAAGCTATATTATTTGTGCTAAGATCATTAGGATCAGGGTAGTTATTTAAACTGCGTTTTTTCATAAAATAAACCTTCTCTCATTTGATTAATTATGGATTTATTATTTACTATCAAAAATTATTTATTCTCCTTAAAAATAAAAAATGAAAAGGTTATCAAATTTTATTAAAATTCTATTGACATTTGAAACTAAATAATTTAAAATTGATTTAACGTTAAACGTATTTAAAATTTATTTTTGGAGGTAATATAGAATTTATGAAAAGGTTTTTTAGTCTTTTGCTCTTTGCTATATTGATAAGTGTAGTATTTTCTAGTTGCTCTGATACTGGGACAAGCTCCACTGAAAGTACTACTACAACTTCAGAACCATCACAACAAACTACTGCCGCTCCAAATACTACAGAAGCAGTTGCTAAAATCCAATTAAAACTTGGTATTTGGCCTGAAGATTCGCTTACTGATGAAATTAAAATGCACGAAGATTTTGTAAAAACATTTAACACAACACATCCAGATGTTGAAGTTGTTCCTTCCTACTATAAATATGCCACAGATACTTTTGTTTCAAGGGCAGAATCTGGAACCTTACCAACTATCTTCGAAAGCTGGTATACTGAGCCTCAAAAGCTAATTAAAGGAGGATTTGTAAAAGATATTACCGATTTATTAAAAGCTAGAGGTTGGGATACAGCAATGAATCCTGATATACGCGATCTTTTATCAAAAGACGGTAGAATCTATGGACTTCCCCGTGATGGTTATGCTTTGGGATTGATGCTCAATTTAGAACTTTTTGAACAAGCTGGACTCATGGAAGATGGTCTTCCTAAATATCCAAAAACTTGGGACGAGCTTGCTGAAACTGCGAAAGCAATCAAAGATGCAACTGGTTCTGCTGGTATTTGCCTCTTAGCTAAGGATAATGCTGGCGGATGGCATTTTAGCAATATCGCTTGGGCTTTTGGCGCACAGCTCGTACTTGAAGATGGAGACAAATTTAAAGCAAATTTAAATACTCCTGAAGCTATAGCTGCACTACAATTTGTTAAAGATTTAAAATGGAAATATGATGTTTTAACAGCAGATCCAACCAATGAAGATTGGGGAACTGGTTTTGCACAGCTTGGTACCGGTGTAGCTGCTATGTATATTGCAGCAAATGATGCTGTCAATCAACCAACTTATCTGAATGGGCTTCCTGTTGATAAATTAGCTTTAATACCACTTCCTGCTGGTCCTGGAGGACAATATTCATTATCTGGTGGAACACCTTATATGTTTGCAAACAATGCAACTGATGATGAAGTAAATGCAGCTCTTGATTATCTCGAAATAATGGGCAAAGCTCCTGTTCTCACACAAGATGCTATTGATGGAATGAATAAAGATGCACAATATAGAGTTGACAATGGTATACCAGTTATTCCTCGTTTCCCATGTTGGATAAACCAAGATATCATAGATGCTGAAAATAAAGTATTATCTGAGCATGAAAATATAGATATGAGACTCTATAACGATTATTTCAATATACTTAAAAAACCTGGAAATCTTCACTTGGAAGAACCTGGACTCACACAAGATATGTATGCTGAATTAACAAAAGCCCTTCAAGCAGTGATAACAGATCAAAATGCTGACCCCGCTGCACTTATGAAGACAGCTAATGACAATTACCAAGCGATTCTAGACGCAAATTAATAGAAATTCTACTTTGGGGTATCTTAAGATACCCCAGTATTATAATCTGTGAGGTGATTATTCTTGGTTATTAAAAATAGGACAGTTCAAAATTATAGACCTGAGTTGCTAAAGAAAAACGTAAGTTCGTGGCTCATAATGTTTCCTACCTTGATTTTATTTGCTTTTTTTGTTTGGGTTCCTCTTATTGGCAGCGTGCGTCTCTCCTTATATAATGCACAAGGCATAAGACTTCAAGAATTCGTAGGGTTTGAAAATTATATAAGAGTCTTTAAACATCCTGATTTTCTTGCTGCATTTCGAAATACTTTTGTCTATATTTTTTGGTCCCTAATCTTGGGGTTTTGGGTTCCAATAATCATGGCTGCTTTAATATCGGAAGTTGCGAATTTTAAAAATGCTTTTCGCGTTGGAGTATATTTCCCAAATATAATTCCAGGTCTTGCCACTTCGTTGATATGGGGATTTTTTTTCAGACCTGGTCCAACTGGAGTACTAAATATTCTGCTTGGAAAAATCGGCATAAATCCTTTAGTTTGGCTCACTAATCCGCGTTTAACCATACCCCTCATCGTTTTAACCATGACATGGAAATCTGCTGGAAGCACTGCCCTCATATACATGGCAGGAATGAGCAATATCAGCTCAGATCTGTATGAAGCAGCTACAATAGATGGCGCTACTCCATTTAAGAGGTTTTTGCATATAACCATGCCCAGCATTTTAAGCCTAGGAAAAACTCTGCTCATCCTGCAAATCATTGCAGTGTTTCAAATACTATACGAACCATTAATTTTAACAAATGGTGGCCCTAACAATGCTAGTATTTCCATAATGCAGCTTGTTTACAATTATGCATTTCGAGATTTTAAATACCCAATGGCCGCTTCTCTTTCTGTTTTGATCTGCATAGTACTCGTAATTCTTACAGTGGTTTATTTTAGAATCACTAAGACTAGTAATGACTAAAAGGAAGGTGAGATGATTGTTTAAAAAATATTCAAAAAAACAAGATGGAATCATCAGATTTTACGATATGCATTCTACGGTCATGAAAATAATCACAGCTTTGATTTTCCTCGCATGCCTCCTGATGATAATCGCATCACTTTTCCCAGCAGTATGGGTTTTCATCAATGGATTCAAAGATATAAGGGAATTTAGGCAAAGCAAAACAATAATGCCATCTAACTTCGACATCAATAAATATATAAAGAGCTGGACAGATTTTAAATTCATGAAATTCTATATAAATTCCTTGATTTCTGTCCTTGGCTGTGTAATTTGCGCGATCATATTCAATGGACTTTTGGCATATTCTCTCTCAATTTTAAAACCAAAGGGAGGAAAGATCATATTTGGAATCGTCCTATGGAGCTTATTGATACCAGCAACAACGAGTATTGTAGCACTCTATGTAAATATAAATTCTTTAGGCCTAAACCAAACTTTCACACCTATTTGGCTATCATTTGGCGCAAATGCTTTTTACGTTGTATTATTCAAAGAATTTTTTGATGGCATACCTCGCGAATACTTTGAGGCAGCAACTATAGATGGTTGTTCGAATTTAATGATATTTTATAAGATTATAATGCCAATTTCTAAATCCATTATCATAGTCATCTGCATATTTGCTGTGACTGCAGCATGGTCAGATTTTTTGCTTCCTTATTTGGTTTTAGCAGGAAGTCCTTATGAGACTGTAATGGTTAGATTGTTCCAATTTAGAACTTCCAATGCTACTGATGTGGAAGTTTTGAGATCCATCGTATTTTCAATTATACCGCCAACCATCTTATTCATATTATTCCAAAGACAGATTACAGATGGCGTTACTGCAGGAGGATTAAAGGGCTAATGAAAAAAACAGCTGATACTTATTTTAAAACTGATCCCTGGAAAATAATAGAGACTGGTTTCGACAAAAATTATTCCTTAGTTGCAGAATCTATATTTTCTATTGGTAACGAATACATGGGGGTAAGAGGTTATTTCGAAGAAGGTTACTCTGGAAACACTCTCATTGGCAGCTATGTTAAAGGGGTTTATGAAAGAAAATATTTAGGCAAGAGTGGTTACAAAGGAATCATAGAAAACACTGAATTCATGATCAACACTGTGGACTATTTATATACAAAAATAATGTGCAATGATGTTGTTTTAGATCTATTTAATTGTGAAATCCATGATTTTAAGAGAGAACTCGACATGAAAACCGGGATTTTAACAAGAAGCTTCGTCTGGAATGTTTCACAATATGTTGAACTATATATAGAATTCGAACGGTTTTTATCCATGACTAGTCCAAGCTTTGGAGGGCAAAGAATATCCTTTAAGTGCATCAAAGGTGAAGCTAATATCAATGTAGAATCGGGTCTTGATTTTTCTAAAAAACATATGATAATGGATGAAAACTTTTGGAATTGCGACGATGAAAACATCAAGGCTTCAAAGAATCACTGTGAAATTATAGGAAGGACAAAGACAACAAATCAAACCCTCTTTGCTTCTGCAACATTTGATAGTGATCTTAAACAAATAAAAGAGAATTCAAAAGAGAGATCTGTTTCCATTATTTATGAAGATATAATTATCGCTGATGAAACTGCATTTATAGATAAAGTGATTACCCTATCTCATGATGATTCTATTCAGGATAACTCTTTTAGATATGAAGATTTGAAAGAAGAAAATATAAAGTGGTGGGCTGAGTGCTGGAAACACTGTGATATTGAGATATGTGGTGATGAAAAGATTCAGCAAGGAATACGCTATAGTATTTTTCAATTGACTCAAACTTTGCACACATCAAATTATGGAGCGATAATTGGAGCAAAAGGGCTTACTGGTGAAGTATACAATGGAAACACGTTTTGGGATAGTGAAGTATATTGTCTACCATTTTATCTATTTACAAACCCAGAAGCTGCTAAAAGCATATTGAAGTTTAGATTTAATACTCTAGAAAAAGCGAAAGATAGAGCAAAAGCATTAGATTGCAAAGGAGCATTTTTCCCTTTAGCTACGATAAGCGGAGATGAATGTTGTCCTCTATGGCAGCATGCTAACATACAGCTTCAACCATCAACAGCAGTTATGTATGGAATAAATCAATATATAAATTGTACTCTAGATTATGAATTCCTCTATGATTTTGGTATAGAAATACTCATTGAAATATGCAGGATGCTCGCCTCAAGAGGTGATTATGATCCTCTCACAAATAAATATGGCTATTATGGAGTGATGGGACCAGATGAGTTTCAAGTAATGGTCAACAACAATTGTTACACAAATTTTATGGCTAAAAAGACTTTTGAATACACAGAAAAATCGCTTTTGATGATGGAAAGAGAGTCTCCTATGAAATATGAGGAGTTAATAAAAAAAGTAAGACTCTCGGATGAAGAAAGAAAAACATGGAATGAAATGAAAGAATCCATGTACATCCCTTATGATGATGATACAAAATTATTTGAGCAACATGACGGATTTTTTTCTCTCCCTAGAATAGACATTAAAAAAATTCCCATAGAAGACTTCCCTCTCTATCATCATTGGTCCTATGATCGCATCTATCGAAATAATATGATAAAGCAGCCTGATGTACTCATGTTCATGTTCATGTATAGCTCTGATTTTACTGATGAGCAAATAGAAAAAAATTACAACTATTATGAACCTTTATGCATTCATGAATCCAGCCTTTCGCCTTCGGTACATTCAATCTTAGCTGCTCAGATAAAAAAAGAAGCTGATGTATATAGATTTTTAGATTTTGCGACTAGGCTTGATCTTGATAATTACAACAGAAACACCAATGAAGGTCTTCATATAACATCATTAGCGGGGGCTTGGATGAACATCGTATATGGTTTTGCTGGCTTAAGAAGTGATGAAAGGACCTTATCCTTCTCACCAAGGATACCAAAAGAATGGGATAAATATTCTTTTAGTATATTTTATCATAACACCATAATTAAGCTTTTAATCACAAAAGAATATATAGAATTATCTACAGATAGTCCTATGGATATTAATATCAATATATATGGAAAAGCTTATTCTTTAAACCACAATACATTAAAAATTAAACTACAATAATTTATAGGATTTATGGAGGATTTCTATGGATTTTATTATTTCAAAGGATATTTACGATAAAAACGATTTTGAAGATGATGGAAATAGATTTTTAATCGGAAATGGGTATATTGGGGTTCGTGGTACATTAGACGAATATAAAAAGGGCATGCTCGTAGCAGTCAATTTATCTGGAATTTACGATAAGGTAGGCTCTAATATCAGAGAACCTCTCAATGCTCCTAATCCATTTTACACTTATGTTGAAGTTGATGGAAAAAGATATTCCCTTCCTGATATGCTGCCATATGAGCACAATCAAGAGCTTGATTTTAGGCATGGAATATTTAGAAGAAAAACCTCATTTAAGAATGAAAGAGGAATCATCGAGGTTAAAAGCGAAAGATTTGTGAGCATGGATAATGTTCATGTATTTGGGTGCAAATTTTCTGCAAGATCAAGTTATAACTGCAAGATCAATATTATTTCAGGTATAGATGGGAACGTTTGGGATATGAATGGTCCCCATTATACCAATATTGATTTTAAAGAAATAGAGTCTATGACAATATGCAATGGATTCTGTGAAAATAGCAATCAATCTGCTACTATATCTAAAAAGAATTTCTTTGAGGATTCTGATCACAATAATATTACTCTTATTTTTTTAGGTGCTATATTCACCACTAAAGATTGCGTGAATCCTGAAAAAGAAGCCATTGCACTCGTATCAAGTTTTAATTCTTCAGATTATGAACTTGAAAAGAAGAAGAGCATGAAAAAATGGGAAGATCTTTGGAGCATATGTGAAGTGGAAATAGATGGAGATCATGATGCTCATGTTTCTATGAACTATTCCTTATATCACTTAAATTCCATAGCACCAAGGCATGCAAAAAATTTATCGATACCTGCAAGAGGTCTATCTGGTCAAGTTTACAAAGGAGCTATTTTCTGGGATAGCGAAATGTTCATGCTGGATTATTTTCTATATACGCAGCCTGAAGTAGCTAAATCAATCATCTCATATAGGATAAATTCTCTTCCAGGAGCTATTTTAAAAGCTAAAGAATATGGGTATGAAGGAGCATTTTATCCTTGGGAGAGTCAAGAGAAGGGATTTGATGCATGTTCTGATTTTAATGTCATCGATGTATTCACCAAAAGACCTTTAAGGACATATTTTAAAGATAAACAGGTTCATATTTCATCAGCTATAGTCTACGGGATAATGAAATATTTTAATCATACTCTAGATTATGAGATCTTGATAAATGGTGGAGCGGAGACTATCATCCAGTGCGCTAAGTTTTATCTATCACTTTTTCTAAAGCCTTTCTATAAGGATCGCTATGAAATTCATGATGTTGTCGGTCCTGATGAATATCATGAGAGAGTTAACAATAATGCATACACAAATAGAATGGCAAAAATGACTATTGATTCAGCTATAGAAATCATAAATCTGTTAAGAGATAAATTTCCTTTAGAATATGATAAAATAAATAATAATGAAAATTTAGAAAAACTTCTCTCTGATTTTACTTTAATTCATGAAAAAATATATATAAAGGAACCCAATTCTGCTGGGATAATTGAACAGTTCGATGGTTACTTTAATTTAGAAGACGTTTCATTAAGTGATTTGAAAAAGAGATTGATAGATCCAAAAGAGTATTGGGGAGGGCATGGCATTGCTTCTCAAACTAAAGTAATCAAACAAGCTGATGTTGTGGCGATGCTTGAGATATTTAGTGGAGAATATGATGAAGATATTTTGAGAAAAAACTGGGAATACTATGAAACTCTCACTGAACATGGATCTTCTTTAAGTGCATGTATGTATGGACTCTTGGCTTGTAGATTTAATGAGCAAGATAAAGCATATCCTTTTTTCTTAAAATCTGCAAAGGCGGAAATATTAGGTGGAGGAAAGCAATGGGCAGGACTCATATACATCGGTGGAACTCATCCAGCTGCTTCTGGTGGAGCATATAAGGTTTTAATTCAAGGATTTTCTGGACTTCATTTTGAAAATGGAGAACCTAAATTAAAGCCACGCCTTCCAAGACATTGGAAAAGATTATCTTTTAAATTCTTATATAAAGATAAAAAATACAAAGCAATCATAACTAAAAAGGATTCTTTTATTGAGGAAGTGTTAAATTAGTTAATTATATTCATTTAATTTCATCTTTCTGTATATAAATATATTAAATCGATCCTTTGAGGTTATTTTATTGAAAAGAAAAATTATTGAAGTCATTGAAAACTTTGTTGAAGACATCATGCATGATTTAGTCGCTCATGATTTTAAACATGCTGATAGAGTAAGAAATTTGGCTATCTACATTGCAAAAAAAGAAAAATATGAGAATCTAGAAATGGTGCAAGCCTCTGCATTGCTTCACGATATCGGATTGAAATTTTGCAAGAATCGTAAATTCCATGGTGAGGTCGGTGCAGAGTTTGCCCACAAATATTTATCAGATAAAAATTATTTTAATGATGAACAGATAGATGAAATCATAAATGCAATAAAATATCATGATTCGAAAAACCAGGGGAAAGGAGAATTACTCGATATTATAAGAGATGCAGAAATAATTGATCTATTTGGTGCAATAGGAATTATGAGAGCTATGATTTCAAATACTTCGCTTCTAGATTATGATCCTAAATGCATCAAAAGTTCAACTTGGGAAGCTGATAGTCAATACTTTAATGAAAGATTTTCTAAAGGATTAGATCCTGGTCCATTTATCATTGATCAGATAAATTTTCAAATAAGCCGTCATGAAGATCTGAATACATCTGCAGCAAAACAGCTCAGCAAAACTTATTTAAATTTCCTAAAACTCTTCGTTATTGAGTTAGAACTCGAAGTTAAAAACGGCAAACTCCTAGCTGAAATCTAAAAAATTATGGTTTAGGAAATCTTCAAGATTTTTCCTAAACCAAATTTTAAAATCAATATTCTAAACTATTTTAGAAATAAATTTGAGAACACTTTGTAAGCTTTATCATAATTTTCCCCAGTAGCTGGGAGGACATTTGTGGTATTATTTGTAGTATTATTTGTAATATTATTCGTGGTATTACTTGAACAATCTTTTACATTTATTGTACCACATTGTTGAACACTGGTTTCTCCATCTGTAACTTTATATATGAAATCAATCTTTCCCACATAATTTTCTACAGGAGTGAATACAAATTTCCCATTAGATGAATCAAGTGATAATATTCCTTGCGTCCCTGGATCAGGCATACCAGAAATAATTGTGTATGTTAATGGTTTTCCGTCCGAATCTTCGGCTACTAATTGACCACTTAATACACTGGTATTGCAAATATCACCATAATAACTATAAGCATCTATAGTGTTTATCGTCGTGCATGATGTTGTATTTGAAGTTGAATTATATATATTATTTGTTGTTGAGTTGCTTGGATCACACGTTGTAT
>JGI20171J29575_12611978_pt1 | contig 10751 bp, 8 predicted proteins | sample TergutNc150P4_FD_29575 | JGI IMG/M metagenome (IMG submission 29575)
GAGTGTAAGCTTTTCAAACGTATCGCGGCGGGCAATGGCGACCTGCCCCGCCTCAAGGTCGCGGGGCCCCACCTCCACGCGCAGGGGCACGCCCTTCAGTTCCCAGTCGCTGAACTTCCAGCCCGCGCTGACCGTATCGCGGTCGTCAAACTTCACGCGGATGCCCGCGCCGCAAAGCGCGTCCGCGACCCGCCTCGCGCCCTCCAGCACGCCCGCCTTATGCTGGGCGATCGGCAGCACAACCGCCTGTATGGGGGCCGCGTTCGGGGGCAGGCGCAGGCCGCGCTCATCGCCGTGCGTCATGATGATCGCGCCGATCAGCCGGGTGCTCACGCCCCAGCTCGTCTCATGGACAAATTCCAGCTTCCCCTCCCGCGAGAGAAACTTGATGTCAAACGCCTCGGCAAAGTTGGTGCCAAAGTTATGCGTGGTGCCCGCCTGCAGGGCCTTGCCGTCCTGCATCATGGCCTCCATGCTGTACGTGGCGCGCGCGCCGGCGAATTTTTCGCGCTCGCTCTTTTGCCCCACATAGACGGGTATCGCCAAAACATCCTCCGCGACCTCGCGGTATACCGCCAGCATTTGCAGGGTTTCCGCCTGCGCTTCCTCCGGCGTCTCATGGATGGTGTGCCCCTCCTGCCAGAGGAATTCCGCCGTGCGCAAAAACGGGCGCGTGGTCTTCTCCCAGCGCATCACCGAGCACCATTGGTTGTACTTCATAGGCAAATCGCGCCAGCTCTGCACCCACTTGGCGTACATGGTGCAGAACATCGTCTCGCTCGTGGGCCGGATCGCCAAACGCTCCTGCAATGTCTCGCCGCCGCCCTGGGTGACCCAAGCCACCTCGGGCGCGAAGCCCTCGACATGCTCCGCCTCCTTGAGCAGCAGGCTCTCGGGGATCAGCATGGGCATGTAGACGTTTTCATGCCCCGTCGCCTTAAAGCGCGCGTCCATCTCCTGCTGAATCCGCTCCCAGATCGCGTAGCCGTATGGCTTGACGACCATACACCCGCGCACGGGCGCATAATCCACCAGGCCCGTCTGCAAAATGACGTCGGTATACCACTGCGAAAAGTCCTGGTCCCGGGGGGTGATGTGTTGTACGAATTCCTGCTCCTTTTGCTTTGCCATGGGGTGTGCCTCCTCGCAAAAAAATAGCCCGCGCCCCACTGCTGGGACGAAGGCGCGCTTCGCGGTACCACCCGGCTTGACGCGCCCGCGATGCAAGCGCGCCCGCTCTTTGCCTTTATCACGGCTACGCGCCCCCGCCAACCGGAACAGGCCGGAAGGCGGTCCAGGAGCCCGCGCGCGCTCGCAGCCATGGCGCGCACTCTCTGTACGGGGCAAAACCGCCCATTCTGTCCGCGGGAGATGAGACATTATACAATGGAAGGCCGGGGCGTGTAAAGAGGGGGGAATGAAGCCGTCATACGGTAAATATTGCATCGTATCGTATAGATCATGCAGCGATCCCCGGCAATTTATTCTTGCGCGCGTTAGGCGGGCGTGATAAAATGCATGCATACAGGGGGAGGGGTTCCTATGGCCGTTCGCATTTCGGCGCTGACAGAAGAGAATGCCGCCGCCGGCGCGGATATCATACGGCGCTCCTTCGCGACGGTCGCGGCCGTGCTTGGCCTGACAAAAGAAAACTGCCCCTCAAACGGCGCTTTTATAGAAGACGCCAAACTCCTTGACGAATATCGCCGCGGCATCGAGATGTTTGGGCTGTTCGACAGCGGCCGCCTCGTTGGCTTCATGGCGCTGGAGCGCAAAGATACCGATCTGTTCTACCTGGAAAAGCTGGCCGTTCTGCCCGAATTCCGGCACAACGGGTACGGCGGCATGCTGGTGGATTTCGCGCGGAATACCGTGCGGCACAAGGGGGGCAAAACCCTCTCCATCGGCGTCATCCACGAAAACACGCGGCTTGTGCGCTGGTATGAAGCCTTGGGGTTCGCGCACACGCAGATACGCAAATATGACCACCTGCCCTTTGCCGTGTGCTTTATGAGGCTGGCCGTATGAACAAAAAAACCGCCATGCACCTCTTCGCGGCCCTGACGGTCGCGCTCTGGGCCTTGGGCTATGTGATGACCCGCGTCGCGGTGCGGCATTTTACGGTGGAAGCGATGTCATTCCTGCGCTACCTGATCGCCGCCCTCTTCCTGACGCTTTATGCGGCCGTCCGAAAGATGCGCCCGCCGAGGCCGAAAGATATACCGCTCTTTTTTCTGGGCGGGGCGATTGGTTTTGCCGTCTACGTCTACGCTATCAACGCCGGGTCAAAAACCTTGCCGGCATCCACGGTCAGCTTCTTGTCAGCGCCTCGCCAATCCTCACGGCGCTGCTTGCCCGCGTGTTCTTGCGCGAGCGGATCGGCGCGACGGGCTGGATTTCCGTGGCGTGCGCGTTTTCAGGCGTGGGCGTGATCACCTTTTATAATGGAAGCTTTGCCTTTACTTCCGGCGTGGCCTGGATTTGCCTTGCCACGGTGCTCATCAGCCTATACAACATCTACCAGCGAAAGCTGCTGCTCAGGTACAGCCCGCTGGAGGTCACCACCTACTGCATCGTCGCGGGCGCGCTGCTCCTGTCGGTTTTCGCCAAAAACGCCTTGCCGCAGCTGCTAACCGCCGCGCCGGAAGGGATCGCCGCCATCGTCATCCTGGGCGTTTTCTCGGCGGGCATCGCCTATTTGTGCTGGGCTTGGGCGCTGAGCAAGGCGGACAAAACCAATGAAGTGACGAGCTATATGTTTGTCACGCCCATCCTGACCACCTTGCTTGGCTTTTTCCTCATTGGCGAAGCACCCCATGTTTCCGTTTACATCGGCGGCGCGATGGTTCTTGCGGGCTTGGTGATCTTGTCAAAGGGACGGTAGGCGGCGTCTTTTTTCTTTTTGGGAAAAGAAAAAAGAAAAGCCTTTTGAGGGGGGGTGAGGGATTGGAATGGGGGGCAATCCCCTCCCCGCGAAAAATGTACGCCCGCAAACGGCGGCAAAATCATCGTTGGTATACAATACGCCGTCTTATGCCATTTTTCAATTTTATAACAAGCACTTCGTCCTTGATTCCCGCGCGAAAGAATGATATAATTTTCACGTCCGCGAAGAAACCATAAACGTATCCTATACAGCATGATGGAGGGGATTATCGCCATGAGTCCAGAAAAAGCTTCGGTAGTCATCGATTTGAGCGCCGAGGAGCAAGAAAAGCTCGACGCCATCCAGAAGGTGATTGACACCTACAAGGATAAAGAAGGCTGCCTGATCTCGGTCCTTCATCTGGCGCAGGAAATCTACGGCTACCTGCCGATGGAGATCCAGCAAAAGATCGCCGACGGCATGGGGTTCTCTTTAAGCCATGTCTCCAGCGTGGTCACCTTCTACTCGTATTTTTCCATGATCCCGCGCGCGGATCACGCGATCAAGATCTGCATGGGCACCGCCTGCTATGTGCGCGGCGGCAAGCGCATTGTCGACCGGCTGGAGGAGGTGCTTGGCATCAGCGCCGGGCAGACGACCAGCGACGGAAAGTTTTCCATCGCCATTACCCGCTGCCTGGGCGCGTGCGGCCTGGCCCCTGTCATCATGATCGACGAAGAGGTCTATCAGCAGGTCAACCCGGACAAAATCGAAAAAATACTGTCGAAATACTAAGCGGCTGAGGTGTGAAAAATGATCGTAAAAACCAAAGGCGACCTTCAAAAAACGCGTGAGGACGTGCGCGCGGCGCGGGAAGCGTATACAAAGCACGTGTTCGTTTGCGGTGGCGGCGGCTGCGTCTCCACGGGCTGTATGGACACCAAGGCTGCCGTGGAAGAATACCTGCGCAATACGGAGCTTGCCCAAACCGTGGGCATGACGTTCACGGGCTGCATGGGCCTTTGCGCGTTTGGCCCCGTCATGCTCGTCGAGCCGGAGGGCGTGTTTTATGTCAACGTGACGCCTCAAAAGGCAAAGGAAATCCTCTATCACCACATCGGCCACGGCAAAATTATGGAGGAATACACCTACTATGACCAAAACGCCAAGCGCCACATCCCGCTGATGAAAGATATTCCGTTCTTTTCCCAGCAGATCAAAATCGCGCTGCGCAACTGCGGCAGGATTGACTTTTCCTCGCTGGACGAATACATCGCCGAGGGAGGTTTCAGCGCGCTCGCCAAGGCGCTGACGGAGATGGATCGCAAGGCGGTCGTGGAGGAAATCAAGCGCTCCGGCCTGCGCGGCCGCGGCGGCGCGGGGTTCCCCACCGGCATCAAATGGGAGGCGGGCATGAACGCCCCCGGCGGGCAGAAGTACATCGCCTGCAACGCCGACGAGGGCGACCCCGGCGCGTTCATGGACCGCTCGCTGATTGAAAGCGACCCCTTCGGGCTCATGGAGGGCCTGATGATCGGCGCGTATGCCATCGGCGCGAGCAAGGGCTTTGTATACGTGCGCGCCGAATACCCCATCGCCGTGGAGCGGCTGGGGCACGCGATCCGCCTGGCGCGCGAAGCCGGCCTTCTGGGCGAAAAAATCCTGGGCACAAAGTTTGCCTTTGATCTGGAGGTCCGCATCGGCGCGGGCGCGTTCGTCTGCGGCGAGGAAACGGCCCTGATGAGTTCCGTGGAGGGCAAGCGCGGGGAGCCGGCGCAAAAGCCCCCGTTCCCCTTTGAAAGCGGCCTGTACGGCTGCCCGACGATCATCAACAACGTCGAAACCCTGGCCAATGTGCCCGCCATCATCGACAAGGGCGCGGACTGGTACGCTGCCCTGGGCGTTGGCAAATCCAAGGGCACCAAGGTGTTCGCGCTGGCCGGCGATATCATCAACGCGGGCATCGCGGAGGTGCCCATGGGCATCCCCCTGGGAGACCTGATCTTCAAGATCGGCGGGGGCATCCCCAAAGGCAAGGCGTTCAAGGCCGCGCAGATCGGCGGCCCGTCTGGCGGCTGCCTGACCAAAGAACACCTCAACACCTCCGTCGACTATGAAACGCTGACTTCCCTCGGCGCGATCATGGGCTCCGGCGGCCTTATCGTCATGGGTGAGGACACGTGCATGGTAGACACCGCGCGCTATTTCCTGGACTTCATCCAGGACGAGAGCTGCGGCAAATGCGTTCCCTGCCGCATCGGCACCAAGCGCATGCTGGAAATCCTGGAACGCATCACCCGCGGCGAGGGCACGGAGGAGGACGTCAAAAGCCTGCGGGAGCTTTCGCATAACATTGGGCAAACCGCCATGTGCGGGCTGGGCCAGTCCGCGCCCAACCCGGTGCTCTCCACCTTGCAATATTTCGGCCGCGAGTATGAGGAGCATATTCATGACCACCGCTGCGAGGCGGGCGTGTGCTCGTCCATGTTCATTTCCCCCTGCCAGAACGCCTGCCCCGCCGGGGTCAACGTGCCCGGGTACATGGCGCTCATTCAGGAGGGCCGGTTCATGGACGCGTACCGCCTCATCCGGCAGGACAACCCCTTCCCCGGCGTGTGCGGCCGCGTCTGCACACACCCCTGCGAACGCAAGTGCCGCCGCACCCAGCGCGACGAAGCAATCGCCATCTGCGACCTGAAGCGCTTTGTGGCTGATTTCGCGATGAACCATGAGGAAAAATTCCTGGACGATATCAAATATGCCAAGAACGGCAAAAAGATCGCCATCGTCGGCGCGGGCCCCAGCGGCCTGACCTGCGCCTACTACCTTGTGCGCCTGGGCTACGACGTAGACGTGTTTGAGAGCCATTCCCAGGCCGGCGGCGTGCTGGCCTACGGCATCCCGGAATATCGCCTTCCCACGGATATCCTGGAGCATGAGATTCAGCTTATCAAGCAGGAGGGCGTGAACATTCACCTCAATACCGAGGTGGGCCGCGATATCTCCTTCGCCCTGCTGCGCGAGGAATACGACGCCATTTACCTCGCCACCGGCACCCAGTTCCCCAACCTGGTCGGCGTGGAGGGGGAAGGGCTTAAAGGCGTATACCACGGCCTCCCGTTCCTCAAGGACATCCACTTTGGCAAGCGCATGAAGGTCGGTAAGCGCGTCGCCGTGATCGGCGGCGGCTCCACCGCCATAGACGCCGCGCGCAGCGCCATCCGTCTGGGCGCTCAAAAGGTCGTGGTCGTGTACCGCCGCAACATCGACGATATGCCGGCCGACCGGCGCGAAATCGACGAAGCGCTGGAAGAAGGCGTGCAGATCATGGAACTGACCGCCCCGGTCCGCTTCCTCGGCGACGAAAAAGGCCGGGTCACCGGCATGGAATGCGTCAAGATGGGGCTTGGCGAATACGACGGGAACGGCCGCCGCAAGCCTCGCGCCGTCAAAGGCAGCGAGTTTGTCATCGAAACCGACATGATCATCCCCGCCGTCAGCCAGCACGCGGACTTTCCGTTCATCTCCAAGGATGATGTGGAGCTCACCGAGTGGGGCACCATGGTCACAAAAAAGCATAACCTGATGACCTCCATCGAAGGCGTTTTCGCGGGCGGCGATCTGGCGCGCGGCTCTGATACGGCCATCACGGCCATCGCGGACGGCAAAAAGGCCGCGTCCAGCATTGATATGTACCTTGGCGGCTCCGGCAAGCTCAACGTAGGCAAACCCATCGACATCCCCCCCGCCTACGTGGACGAGGACAGCGCAGAGTACAACCGTTTCCCGCAGGAGATGCTGCCGCCAGAAAAGCGTGTGGAGGGCTTCCGCGAGGTCTCCCTGGGATACCGCAAGCTCAACGCAGTTGCCGAGGCGACCCGCTGCCTGCGCTGCGACAAGAAGTAGGAGGTTCGTCATGGCTGAGAAAATCATACATCTGACCATCAACGGCAAGCCCATTGCCGCCAAGGAAGGGCAAACCATCCTGCGGGCGGCGCAGGACAACAACATCTACATCCCGAGCCTGTGCTATCTGGAGGGTGTGCACAAGTTTGGCGGCTGCCGCATGTGCATGGTGGAGGTCGAGGGCGGCCGCACGCTCATGGCCGCCTGCATGGTCACCGTGCGCGAGGGCATGGTCGTTAAATCCAACTCCGCCAAGGCGCGGCAAGCCCGCAAGCTCAACTGCGAGCTGATTCTCTCCGACCATCCGCAGGACTGCCTCTCCTGCGCCCGCAGCGGCCAGTGCGAATTGCAGGACCTGTCCCAAACCCTTGGCATCAAAGAAGCCCGCTTCAAGGGCGAGCGCTCCGAAGGCATTACGGATATCTCCCCCTCGATCACGCGCGATACCGGCAAGTGCATTCTGTGCCGCCGCTGCGTCAGCGTGTGCAACGAGGTGCAGAAGATCGGCGTGCTCAACGCGCAAAACCGCGGGTTCAAGACCGTGATCGGCCCGTCCGGCGGCCAGTCCATCGGCAAGGTGGATTGCACCAACTGCGGCCAGTGCATCGCCGCCTGCCCGGTCAACGCGCTGAGCGAGACGGACAGCATCCAACGGGTCTGGGACGCCATCAACGACCCGGACAAGCGCGTCATCGTGCAGGTAGCGCCTTCGGTTCGCGTGGCCATCGGCGAGGAATTCGGCCTGCCCACGGGCGTGCCTGTGACGGGCAAATTGGCCACGGCGCTCAAGGAGCTGATGTTCGACGACGTGTTCGACACCAACTTTGGCGCTGACCTGACCATCATGGAAGAGGGCAGCGAATTCTTAAGCCGCGCCAAGGCCGTCCTGCAGGGCGGTAAGGCCACCCTGCCGATGATCACCTCGTGCAGCCCCGGCTGGGTCAAGTTCTTGGAGCACCGCTTCCCCGGGAGCGTGAAAAACCTGTCCACCTGCAAATCCCCGCACATGATGCTGGGCGCGGTGATCAAGTCGTACTACGCGCAGAAGCTCGAAATTGATCCCAAGACCATGTACGTCGTCTCCGTCATGCCCTGCACGGCCAAGAAATTCGAAATTCAGCGGCCCGAGATGACGAACGGCGGCGTGCCGAACGTGGACGCCGTCATCACCACGCGCGAACTGGCCAAGATGATCCGCGAGGCGGGCATTGACTTTGAAAACCTGCCGGATTCAGACTTTGACGCCCCGCTGGGCATTTCCACCGGCGCGGCGGACATCTTCGGCGTGACGGGCGGCGTCATGGCGGCCGCGCTTCGAACCGTGTATGAGCTGGTCACCGGCCGGGAGCTGCCCTTTGACAACCTGCGTATCACGCCCATCGAGGGCAACAAACAGATCAAAACCGCGGATCTCACCTTTGAAAACTGCCTGCCGGCGTACAGCTATCTCGAGGGTTTCACCGCGAAGGTGGCTGTGACCAGCGGCTTCGCGGGCGCGGCCACGCTGATGGAGGAAGTGGCAAAGGGCGCGTCCCCGTACCATTTCATTGAGGTGATGGGCTGCCCCGGCGGCTGCATCGTGGGCGGCGGCCAGCCGCGCGCCACGGTCCGGACCAAGTGGGCCGACCGCGCCAAGGGCATCTTTGAAGAGGATCAGCGCAAAAAGCTCCGCAAATCGCACGAGAACCCCGCTTTGCAAAAGCTCTACAACGAGTTTTTGCTGGAGCCGCTGGGGCATAAGCCGCATGATCTGCTCCATACCAGCTATACGCCGCGCGGCACGTACAATGAGCTGATACAGGAAACAAAGGAACGGTAAGGGTTGGAGGGTTCTAGGGGGCGGCGCCTCCTGGGACCCTCTTTTTTAATGGGGAAAATTCGCGCAAATTCGCGCTGTATCTAGTCCGCAACACTCCGGCGTGGATGAAGCGCTCAGTGGTGCAGTATCGTGATCACCGGTGGTGCTTATCAGCAACCTTCTTTGGGATATTGGGATATTGTCTGTAATTGACGTGCGCCCACTCATTGACTTTTCCATTCTGCCAAGCTATACTGCCTGTAGTCAATACCTCAAAGGAGAAAGCAACTGGAGGCTATACCCATGAAAAAGATAATGATATTACTTTGCATTTTCATCCTGGTTCTTTCAGCGCTGCCTCCAGCCTTCGCCGATGCGCGGGATCTCGTGGTTATTCAAAAGGAGGAACCGAGCTCAATTTGGGATGCCACCATTTTAGCGAATGGCGAGATATGGGTTTCGGGCATCAGCTATACGCAAGATGGCTATATAGATTGGCTGGCCAAGGTAAACCTCGATGGCACCATTGCCTGCTATATAGAGGAACAATATGCGTCCGAGTCTATTTTTCTTCTAGGGGATACCCGGTATGTTTTGCACTATGTGCGTGATGGGAACGCCTTCAAAAAAGTGGAGCTGGTTCCTATTTCGGAAGACGGCTGCGCTGGCGAGCCGATAGCGTTAAAAAATAGCGCGAATGGCATCATCGATCGTTCCATGATCGGCCATATCCCTCAAGGCATCCTGGTGTATGGTAGCAGCCTTGAAGACCCTTGGTTCACGCTGTATGACGAAAACATGAACATCGTCATGGCAGTGGATTATCCGTTTGGTTTTCTGCCAAATTTTCGCGAAAAGGGCTATTTCTTTCACCCGAGTATCCAATGGCATCAGGATTGTATTTGGCTATACGGCCAATTTGAACCAAGCAAGTTCTATCTGATGAAGGCAGACCTTAACGGAACGATTGACAGCTGCCTTACCATTCCGCTGCCGGTGAATCGCAACGTGATGAACATGACGATCTGGGATAATCAGATCTTCCTTCTGGGGAAGACCTTGTATGGCGCGTTTGGTGCCGCCTATTTGACCTGCATAGATTTTCAAGGGAAGGTTTTGTGGGAGCGGGTGATCACGGATTACCATAGAGGCTTCACTCCGTTTAGCATTACCCAGATTGGACGCGGGTTCATCGTGTATGGAGATAGAATAGTACGCACGTCGCATGGGGATGAGTGTACGATTTTTTTTGCCGCGGTTTCGCGCAATGGCAGGGTCGGTAAAGAAGTGGAGATTTCTTACTTTAAGCCTCCTTCGATACCATCTGGCATCTTGTTCAGAGATGATTTTTATGTGTTTGGAGAGGCAGCTAGAGGGCAGCCTGATCACATGGTTTATGAAAAGTTTACGATTGATGATTCATGGTTTCCTGATGGCGAGACTTGATAATTGCGGAGGAGGGATGGGTGCATGCCCCATCCCCCACTGCAAGTTACACGTTGTCAAGAATAACATCTCTTGGCCAGCTCCAGTCCGGCCAACCTGCTGACGAGTTCATGGTCGTAAGATTGGGACCGCTATTGGTATCAGGGGTGTACATTTGCTCTACAGCGCCGAGGCTTCCAGCGACTGACTGATACACTGCGTTTTGAGCGCCACCTTTGGGGAATACTTTAACGCCTGCATATACGCCCATGTGCGTTGTGCCTTGGAAAAGTTCCATGCCGGGGATGAGTTTGCCAAACTCGCTAAGCGCCAGAACAGTTCCTCCTAGTAAAGAACCACCATTCGTACTTTTTTGATCAGGGCAATTATTATACCCCATGTGGTCCCGTGCTTTAAAAGGCATGTATCCGCAGCATATTTTCGGTGGATCCTCATCTGGATAGTACCCAGCATTATTGTGGTCCGAAGGATACCCATACTCGGTTTTTCTTGCCCAATCATCAAGTCTAGCCAGGTATGTGCTTACCCTCATGTGCTTTGTGCTTAATCGATAGCTCTGGCTATATGCCTTGATCTTCTCAATCGGATTGGTTCCGGTATACTCCACATACGTGCCAGGCATCAGATACTGCGATGCAGCAAACCCTTTATACTTACTTGCAATCTAAAAGCACTTAATATATAATGCAGTAAGAAGGGGGTGGCTGTATTATGCGGAAACGAAAGCGTGTAACG
>JGI20171J29575_12611975_pt1 | contig 10749 bp, 12 predicted proteins | sample TergutNc150P4_FD_29575 | JGI IMG/M metagenome (IMG submission 29575)
ATCTCTTGTAGGTACTAATCGCTTTTTTGTACATCCTGTAAACCCCTATTTTCAGCAACTGGAAAATTTTTACGCCAATTCAGGGTAAAAATAAACGATTCATTGCTATAATTTTAGTATAAAGAAATAGAAAATCCACTTGACAATATTGGTTGGTCGTGATAAACTTAAGATGGTCGATGATGACCAACCATTTTGGAGGTGAGTGTTATGGAGAATTCATTAAAATTGTTCGACGCAGAATATAAGTTTATGAGCATTGTTTGGGAGCGAGAACCTATCAATTCCACTGAATTGACGAGGATATGTGAAAAAGAGCTTGGCTGGAAGAAGCCTACTACCTACTCAATGATAAAAAAACTTTGTGAACGCAGCATAATGAAAAACGAAAAGGCCACTGTTACAACGCTGATAGCAAGGGAAGATGTGCAGAAATACGAGGCTAGCATTTTTATAAACAGAGTATTCAACGGATCTATTCCATCTTTTATCACAACATTTTTACAGGATAAAACTCTGTCAGAAGAAGAAGCACAGAAAATAAAGAATCTGATTGATGAGGTGATAAAAAAATGACGGCATTGTTTATTTCTATTTTGAATATGAGCATTTCGGCAAGCATTGTAGCTCTGGTCGTCATGATTGTCCGTATACCCATGAAAAAAGTCCCAAAGATATTTTCTTATGCTCTTTGGTTCGTGGTGCTATTTCGCTTGATATGTCCCTTTAGCTTTGAGAGCAGCTTCAGCTTTATGCCTACCTCAATAAACGTCATACCACAGGATATAATTTATGTTGATACACCTATAAATACTGCAATTAGCAATAATTTACAGCTTAGTGGTTCGGAAAAGAACATAAACCTCATTCACATAGGTTTAGAAATAGCTGGATATGTATGGTTTTTTGTGTTCATTGCTTTATTGTTATATGCAGTGATAGGATATGCAAGGTTTAAACGTCACGTATATTACGCAACGCTTGTACGCGATAACATTTATGAAACTGATAAAATCAAAACGCCCTTTGTACTTGGTTTTATCCGTCCAAGAATTTATATTCCAATTGGGATTGATCAGGTAGAGCAGGATTATATCTTAAAGCACGAACAAACACATATTAAGCGATATGACTATTTTATAAAGCCTTTTGCTTTTATTATATTTACATTGCATTGGTTTAATCCGATCATGTGGGTAGCTTATTTTCTTATGTCAAAGGATATAGAAATGTCATGTGACGAAGCTGTATTAAGAAAAGCAGATGAAGATATACGCTATGTTTATTCATCATCTTTATTAAATCTTTCTGTAAAAAAAGTTAGCTTATTAACTCCACTTGCCTTTGGGGAAAGTGATGTGAAAGATAGGGTGAAGAACGTGCTTAGATTCAAAAAACCATCGAGAGTGATAATTGTCGTGGCTGTGATACTTGTGACGATATTGAGTGTGGGATTTGCAATGAACAAGGTAAGCAAAGCTAAAAAAGAAAGCAGTACGGGCGTTAGTATTACGATTAAAAATGTTACATCAAGTGGTATTTCATATTATTTTGAAAATTCATCTGACAATGAATACACATACGGAGAAGATTTTATTTTATATATGCGTGGTGCTAATGATACATGGAATACTGTAGAACCAATAGTTGAAAATTGGGGTTTTAATGCTATAGGATATTCTCTTGAACCACGCTCTAAAACAAACGAAATAACCATTGACTGGGGATGGCTGCTTGGCGAATTGCCAAAGGGTGAATATAAGTTTCAAAAAGGAATATTGTTTATTCGCCAGCCTGGTGATTTTGATAGATATATGATAGAATGTGAATTTACACTTCCATAGATATTGTTTCTTATACTACATTCGATAGGTGAATAAGGAAGTTATTTATGTTACAATAATAAATAAAGGTCATTTGGAGGTATATGATAATGGGTTTATATCTCAATCCATCGAACAGAGGATTTAAAGAATCTTTACGTTCAAAGATATATGTGGACAAATCTGGTATTATCGCTTATACCAATGAAGTGCTTAATACACGACAAAAATATGTATGTATAAGCCGTCCCCGACGTTTTGGTAAAACGATGACCGCTGATATGCTGACAGCTTATTATAGCCGTGGTTGTGATTCTTTAGATATGTTCGAGAATCTAAAGATTGCGAGTGAGATTTCTTTTAAAGAACATTTAAATAAGTACAATGTATTTTTTTTAAACATACAAGAGTTTTTAAGCAAATATCATAAAATTGATCTTATGTTAAAAAAAATGACAGATAGGATAAATAAAGATATTTTAGAAGAATATCCTAATTTTGATTTTGCTGATATAGATGATCTTTCTGATGCAATGGAAGTTTTGTTTAAACTATCTGGAATACCTATTATATTTATAATTGACGAATGGGACTGTATATTTAGGGAACATCAAAGGAATAAGACAGCGCAAAAAGCTTACTTGGATTTTCTTAGGAATCTTTTAAAAGACAGAAAGTATATTGCTTTGACGTATATGACGGGGATTCTGCCTATTAAGAAATATGGTACACATTCAGCTTTAAATATGTTTCGTGAATTTTCAATGACGGACCCAAGAGAGATGGCTGAATTTATTGGCTTTACTGGAGAAGAAGTCATGGCACTTTGCGTGAAATATGGAATGGATTATGAAGAAATGGCTGCTTGGTATGATGGATATTCTTTTCCTAATTTTAAAAATGTATATAATCCAAAATCCGTTGTCGAAGCACTCTTAAGCAAACTATTCAATAATTATTGGAGTCAAACAGAGACTTATGAAGCCTTGAAAATTTACATCAATGTAAATTTTGATGGACTTAAAGATGCAGTTATAAAGCTATTAGCTGGTGAAAGAAAGCGTATTAATGTCCGCAAGTTTACCAATGATATGGTGACCTTTGAATCATATAATGATGTTCTTACTTTGCTTATCCACTTAGGATATTTAGGATATGATATTGAAACACAAGAAGTTTTTGTTCCAAATAAGGAGATTTCAGATGAATTTGCAGATGCAATAAGTTCAGTAGATTGGCAAGAAATAACATCCTCCATAGAAGAGTCTTTTGACTTGCTAAACGCAGCATGGAGAAGTGACGCACAGGCAGTTGCAAAGGCGATAGAAAAAACGCATTTTGAAACATCTATAATCAAATATAACGATGAGAACGCGCTATCTTGTATCCTTTCTATTGCATTTTACAGTGCAAGGCAGTATTACATCATTGAGAGAGAAATACCTGCGGGAAAAGGTTTTGTGGATTTGTTTTTCAGACCTAGAAAAAATTACTTAGATAAGCCTGCGATGCTAATCGAACTCAAATGGGACAAATCAGCCCAAGGAGCTATAAAGCAAATAGAAGACAAAAAATACACGGATATTTTGAAGGATTATAAAGACCATACTTTACTAATCGGCATTAATTATGATAAGACTTCTAAACAGCATGAATGCATAATAAAAAGATACATTGAGAATGATTAATCGGGAAATCGCTTGTTTCTTGTTATGCAACCGATAGTTGCCGAATAGTTGGTAGTATGCAACTGCTGTTTTTGTTATGCTTTTTACAGGAGGTGCTGAATATGACATTAGGCGAGAGAATAAAAGAACAACGAAATAAGCTAGGATTTTCACAAGAAAAGATTGCAGAGTTGGTCGGAACAAGCCGTCAAGCTGTCACGAAGTGGGAGGCTGATCAGTCCATTCCATGCATGAAAAATCTAATAACGCTTGCTGAAATATTTGGGATATCACTCAGCGAATTATCCAAAGGAACTGATGAGAATATCCCAAAGGAAAATGCCGCAGAAGAAAATCCACAGCTCATACCACAAAAATCGCTGCTGTTATTGGACATTATTTTTGTGCTTGTCGCTTTTTTTGCTGCGTGGAACATTCTAAAACTACCAGCACTTATCGGATATTCCATAGTAGGATTTTTTGCAGTAATCATGCAGATTGCTGCTGTCTTGTATATCCCGATATATCTATTTTTGATACGACCTTGGAGAAAGAAGCATATCAAGGTAAAAGAGCCTATAGGAAAGGCTAAGGTATTAGACAGGATATTTTGGACAATAGGAGCGGCGAGCTCATTGCTTGTGTGTTATTTTTTATTCAGACATATTTTTTACGAACTGCTTGGAAATAAAGAGTGGCCGTTTGTTTTGTTCGTTTTTGGTCTGGCGGTGATATTCATTGCTGCTTTTACTGGTTCAAAAAAAGTGATGATTTGTACCGTCACAGGCTATATGGCAAGCTTTATCATCGGCATAGTTTTCAACTCTGATTATTATATGTATGAATCCCGATACAATAATGCTTGGCAAATATGGACGGTTTCATTCCTTGTTATAATTGTTGCAGGTATTATATGGGAGGTTGTAAGTAATCTTATAAAAAGTAAGAGAAGCAGTTAATGCACTGACCTCTTACTTTTTTATTGTTTTGGCCTGTTATATTATTCCTGAAAATTTTCACAAATATCTTCTTGATAACTGGCTAAACTATATATATAATATAATTAGTATAATCAGAAAGGAAGCGATTAAGATGGGCTATTCTACTTCTTTCACGCAGGGCATCACACTGCTACTAACCCTACATGCTATGCAGGTAAATACCAATGAGTCGATTATGCCGACTAAGCTTTTGGCTGAATATGCAGGGATTCCGTTTGCGTCTGCTGTAAAAACGCTGAAGAGTCTAAGCTCGGCGGGTATTATTGCTACAAAAGAGGGAGCTGGAGGCGGAAGTATGCTTGCAAAACCAGTATCACAAATTACATTGCTCGATGTTTTTATGGCGGTTGAACAGGATTATCCGCTTTTCAAAATGCACACAGGAATTAACTGTGGCCTTGACATTGCTAATGATTTGAAAAAGCGGGTGGAGATTTGTATTGGCAATGCTGCTGATGCGATGAAAGATTCTCTGCGGCGTGTTACCTTAGAAAACATATGGACGGGGGAAGGCTTACTTTGAAAAAAAAACTTATTATTATCACATTGGTGGCTGCTCTCTTTTTGGGCTTAGCAATAATCGTGAAGGTTAAAAATCCGTTTAATTTTGGTATTAGTCCACTTGTTGCTGCAGGCGGACAAAAGCAAACGGGTAAACGGCTTGAGATTTCCTTTTCCTATGACAGTTTGCTCTTAGTCGCTTCTAACCAATATGCCTTTTGGATTGAGGATATGGATGGCAACTACATTAATACGCTTTATGTTACGAGATACACTGCTGGAGAGGGATACCGCCGCAGATCACAATCCATACCAAAATGGGTTTCAGCCGCAAGACCTGGTGATATGCGCTCATCAGAAATAGATGCTATAACAGGAGCGACACCGAGACCAGGTAATTACGTTGCTTATTGGGATTTCACGGACAGTAAAGGAGAATTAGTAACAGGTACACAATATCGTTATTTCGTTGAAGGCACGATGTATATGGATGATGATGTGTTGTATACCGGTGTTATCAATGTGGGTACGGAATCGTTGGAAGAATACCCTATCCCCGAATACAGTGTTTTTGACAGTGAATACAAAGCTATGCTCTCGAATGTTCGAGTAGCGTATTATGCAAATTAAAGAGAAAGGTGATCGTACATGAAAATGGAAAATAGAATTGTCCTTGATTACACAATGCTGCTTGTGCTTTTACTATTGATGGTAAAACTCATGACGGGTGCAATCGTTCATGAAGCTTTGGGCGTTGGCTTTGGTTTACTTGCGACAGTGCATTTGCTGAATAATAAAACTACGATAAAAAATATGTGGAAGAATAAAGGTCAGTTCATGCTGAATGCCTTTCTACTTCTGTCATTGCTGTCAACAACGATTTGCGGAGTAATGCTTTCGGTTGCGTTGTTCCGATTTTTGAATATACCATATCGCGAGATTTTTTATACCGTTCATACATTATCAGCATATGCTCTACTGGTGTTATCGTTAACACATTTAGCGTTGCATATTAATTCAATTGCAGCATTTTTGCGCAAGAAGAGACAAACTAGAGAAAGCAGATGGTGTAAGGAATAGAATCTACTTTTTTCACTACTTTTGTGTTATTTTTTGTAGAGTAAGAGGAGCAGTTAATAGGTACTGATCTCTTACTTTTCTGTTATATAGTAAATTTCTCTTTCATTTTCATTATAATAATGAACTTCTCTTTCAAAAACTAAGTCTAATTCTGAGATCATGCCATATCCTCGAATCAATGTTGGAATAGCAGATACAAAACGCCATCCATCTCTAGCTAAATTATCTATAATTTCTCTATGACTTAACAATATATTCTTTAAAATATCTTGTTTATACTTAACATTCTCATATCTATATTCATACATATAAAATTACCCCTTATTATTTTATACCAAAGTTTATATCGACGGGTATTATCTGCTCCTTTTGACAATCAAAGCTAAATATGACTTTATACTTTCCAGCTCTTAAGGAGATAGGTTCATTCGCGAAAAGCTCGCTTCCTGATATATCCCAAAAAACTTTGCCATCTTCGTGCTTAAGCCTAACATTGACTATAACTTCATGGATTTTGTCGTTTATGGAAGCAGATAAATCGTAGACGCCTGCTTTCTTTATAACAATGTTATCGAATGTTTTTGTTGGTGTTTCGCTATTTACATCTTCTTATATAATTAATACTCTCTTATAATTCTCTCAAGCTCAAGTTTTTTGATTTTATGTCTAACTGAACGAACTAAAACGAGCAACATTAATCCAATAAAGATAACTATAAATCCTAGTATGATGTTGATAATAGAATAGTCAAGATGCTCAATTGAAGCAAGTCCAATTAAAATATTAGCTAAGCCCGCAGCGAATTCTGCAAATGCTAAAGGAAACCAAATTGAATTTACTCTTCTATAGTGTGTTATTTTTGAATCTATATCGCTATAGATATTAAAAGCTCCATCTGCTGCTTTTTTTCTGAAATAAACCCATTTCATATAGGAAGCAACATATTCAACACCATTTTCCTTCATGAATTCTATATAATCCATGCTTTCAGGATGTGAAGGGAAGTACTTTAAAAGCTCAATTCTATAGATATATTCACCAGGATCGCTTTTTATAAAAATATATTTGCACCAGGAATAGCTTATCATAGCTAGTCCATTTGCAGCCATAAAATTAAGCCATTTTTCCTCATTTTCATAATCCCAATATGCTTTTCTAATGATAATAGTATTCATGGTCAAGCCCTCCCACTACATTTTTACCATTCCTTATCAATTCTTCAAGCCTTTCAATTTCAAAGTCAACCATTGATTTACCTATATCAGTAATTATATACTCTTTTTTCCTAGAATCATACCCTTTTGTAATGCTTTTAATCCATTGTTTTTCTAAAAGCGTGTTTATTGCTCCATATAATGTACCTGGACCTAAGACCACGCGACCATTGCTCAATTTTTCAATATTTTGCATGACAGCATATCCATGCATTGGCTCATATAAAGAAATTAAAATATAAAATACTGCTTCAGTTAAGGCTCCACGCTCTAAACTTTCTGGCATAAATCTCATCTCCATAAAGTAACTCGTAATATTTTCAGCTTCTAAATAAAACTTTTTCGTCATTGAACATATGCTTTGCCCAAAGGATGGATGCAAGCACATATAAAACGCACCAAGCAAACGTTATTCCAATATGTTGCATATTTACTATTCCATTGACTAATTCTTTTATGACACATGATATGTTTGCTACAGGTATAAAAAATAAAATCTCATTTAAATTTTTTGCATCTAACATATATGTCGCAAAAGCAGGTATCATTACTATTAAAGTAATTGGCGTCAAATAGGTTTGAGCCTCTTTAAATGATCTGGCATATATGCTAAGTGCTAATTCGATTGCACCAAAGGCCATGGTCGTAGCTAAGGTAAAAAGTCCAATCAATAATATATTTAATACTGGTATTGACAGACTAACGCCAGAACCATCAGAAGACATATTTAAAAAGCTTCCGCTCATTTTAGATGATATGAGCATGCCTGATAATGAAGCAATAACAGTGATTAGCGACATTATTATTATAGTAAAGTATTTCCCCCATAGAAGAGACATTCTGCTCGCTCTTGTTGTTAAAAGTGGTTCTAAAGTGCCTCTTTCCTTTTCTCCTGCTGCCATATCTGTTGCTGATGTTATTGGAGACGTTGCAGAGTAAATTACTAATAGAAGAGGTATAATAATGCCTATTAAAAATCTTCCCATACCACCAGAATCCGCTTCTTTTGCAGCTGTTAGTATCTGCGAGGAGATTGGGCTCATTATATTTGGATCAAGTCCTTGTTTTACTAATCTATTTACAACTATACCAGTACTATAGCTACTTATTGCTTCATTTAATTTTGACAGAGCACTCATAGAATTCATGCTTGAATCATCATAATAAATTTGCAAATTTGCAGTTTTACCTTGCTCTATAATGCTATCAAAATCGTCAGGTATCACAATTCCAACTAACGCTTTGCCTGAAGAAACATTCTCTTTTATATCTCCATCTATTACTTGAGCATTTAATGATGTTATTACATTTTGAGCAAGAGGGGAGTTTACATTTCCCTGCACTACTATGGTAAATTTATTTTCTACTTGTTCTTGAGTTTTATCCATTGTAAGACCCACAAAATAGAACATAATTGGAAAAACTAAAAGTGGAATCAAAATTGAAAAAGCTAAGGATTTAGTATCTCTGATAGTGTTTATGAGTTCTTTTTTCATTACAATAAACCAAGCTTTATTTCTCATTTTCTCTGCCTCCTTTTACTCCAATTAAATTTACAAATATTTCTTCAAGAGATGTATCTTTATATTTAGTTCTTAAGTCAGCTAAAGTTTCATTCTCAACCAGTTTTCCTTTATGGATTATTACTACTCTATCACAGAGTTTTTCTACTTCACTCATGGTATGGCTGGAAAATACGATGGCTTTTCCTTCTTTTTTGCATTTAAATATAAAGTCTTGGATTATATTTGTTGCAGTTACATCTAATCCAGAAGTGGGTTCATCTAAGAGCATGAGCTTAGGAGAGTGTACCAATGATCTAGCAATTGATATCTTTTGTTTCATGCCTTTAGAAAATTTTCCGCATCTTTTGTCGATATATTCTTCCATTTCAAATTCCTTTGAAAGAATATCAACGCTTTTACTTGCTTCCTCTCTTGTCATGCCGTTTAATTCACCGAAGTATACGATGTTTTCTCTACCAGTCAGCCTATCGTAAAGTCCAACTTCTCCTCCGAATAATATGCCGATTTCTCCTCTTGCTTCTTCAGGATTTTTAACTATGTCTTTATTATTTATATTAGCTGTGCCTGAAGTTGGTCTTAACATTGTGGCAATCATCCTCAAAGTTGTAGTCTTACCAGCTCCATTTTCTCCAAGAAGCCCAACAATTTCACCATCATTTACCTTGAAACTGACATCATCCACTGCTTTTAAATTCTTAAAAGTTTTACTTAAGTTTTTAACCTCTAACAAATAACTCACCACCTTGTGTAAAATATATTACTTTTGCCGATATATCGGTTTACGTAGTAATATTATATCGGCTTACGTAGTAAAAGTCAATAGGTAATAAAGAATTGTTTTTGATTAATATAAGATTGGTGAAAGGATAAATGGATATGGTGGCATCGGCGAAACATTAAAAGGGAATTTCAAATCAGATCTTTTAGGTGAAACTTTGCTTTTTGTACAATCGAAGTCATCACCTACAATACGGATTGAACGCTTTAACGATAAAGATATTTATATAAGTTTTCGTGATAGTGAAAAAACAGAGCAACTATACATCATGTTGAAAAAGGTTTGTGATTGAGTATAGATTGCATAACATAAGAACTAATTGCATAAAACGGCAGCTTTGAAAAAACAAAGCCGCCGTTTTTTATTAAATATGGTATGTTTAAAATAAATATTTATGTACATAATTTAAATATAAAAGAAGGCTGTAAATTAGCAGTGCAGTTGTCACTTCCTTGATGAGGAGGTGATTTAATGACTTTATTTCAGACTTTGTCTTTGATAATTTCTCTTGGTGGGTTAGTTATTTCTATCCTTACATATTTAGAGAAAATAAAGAGGAAGAATAAGAAAAAGTAAACTGCCCTGCTTGACTGGCTCAGGGCAGTAATCAAAAAATTGTCCACGGGCAACCGCATTAGCGGTTTATTGCCTTCTTTTTTATATTAATAATATTATTAACTTAAGTCAATATTTTATTCATTTATAGAGTAAAAAGTTTATATAAAAAAACTATAATAAATAAATCAAGCATTTTTAGATATTTTTTCAAACTTAGAAAGTATCACATTTCCTATGATGTAACCATATAATATTGTATACAAATTTTATATAAGGAGTTAAGTATGAAATTTCAAGAAGCTTTTTTTGAAGAACAATATAATGAAGGGGAAGGAACTGGAGAAGAGTTTTTCCCTAATAAATTTGCTGTTGCCGATCCTTACCAGCCACGTGAATATGTGATTGATCTTCATCATTCAGAAGAATTCTTAGAAAGAGAGAGACTTCTTCAGATTGAGAGACTTAAGAGAAGGACTGATAATTTTGTAAATGGTGTTGATATTACTGAAAATCTGCAAAGAGTTGACATCGCTCTCATGACATATGCTCATAATAATTGGCATTACTTTCCGCTTCCAAGTAAGACTCAGCTTCTTTCTAT
>JGI20171J29575_12611971_pt1 | contig 10742 bp, 9 predicted proteins | sample TergutNc150P4_FD_29575 | JGI IMG/M metagenome (IMG submission 29575)
CTACTTCCATGTTTATATCTGCATCTGCCGGTTTTATCTTTGCCTTTATCTCAAAGGCTTCTCCAGTTTCAAGTTCCAGTTCGGATTTATCCAGTTCAACTCCGGTAACAGGTTGTTGAACCGTAACATGTGTGGTCGTATAAAAACCGTTTGAAGAGGTAGCGCGAATTGTTGTTCTACCTTTGCCTGTGGCTGTGATTTTACCAGTAACGTCAATTGTCGCAACTGATTCCTTCATACTTTTATATGTAAGAGTTAAATCGTCGGCGTTTTCTGGGTATGCTTTTGCACCGACATCCGCGGTCTTGCCAATGGCAATGGTTATTTCCGGATTACAAGTCATATATAAAACTGGTTGTACAACAGTAACTTTTATTGTAGCACTGACGACATCTTTCACATTGGCATCAAGAGGTGTAACGGTTATTTCTGTGTTGCCGGGAGATAGCGCCGTTACGGTACCTATTTCATCAATGGTTGCAATGTTTTCATCATCAATACTGAATATTAAAGATTTATTGGAGGCATCGTCTGGTTCTATTGTGCATTCTAATTGGTATATGTCTCCAACATTTAAAACATGCAGTTCTGAAATATTGATTTTTTCTATTTTTACTGCGCAAGCACTGATTGCAAAAATTAGTACCAAACATAAAAGCAGTGCGATACCTTTTACTGTAGTTTTCATAATTTATGTCTCTCCCTTACGTATCTTTTAAAAGTTATCAGTCCCTAATGATATATCCATAAGGAAACACATTTTTTCATAATCTAAGGCTTGCGAAATAAACGCAAGCCTTAAAATATAAGCGTTATGGATGTAAAGGTTATAATAAATATGTTATTTTTAACTAAACTCTTTTGAAGCAAGTATTTTGCCGTCTTTATCTTTAAACTCAACAACAACCTTATCACAGTCGTAACCGGCAGTTTTAGCAGACTGTACAACGGTGCTGAAAGTTGAACCTATTGAATCTAATCCGGCCTTCGCGCTTTCTTCAGTTATTCCGTCTATTTTGTATGTGCATGTAAAAATTAAGGATTTACCTTCTGCGGTGCATTCAATAGAATACTGATCTGTACTCATGGTAGAGTAAACGTCGTTTTGTTCTTTTGCAAAATCAGCTAATTTTTTACCTGAGGAACAACCTACAAATAAAGTTAGTGCAAGTATAAGTGCCAGTGAAACAGTTAAGACTTTCTTCATGCTTTAAACCCCTTTTAAATCTAAAAATTTCGGCGGCACGCCGATAAATGGAGACGGACGGGATCGAACCGTTGACCTCTTGACTGCCAGTCAAGCGCTCTCCCAGCTGAGCTACGCCCCCATATTTGGGAAATATTGGATTTTTGGAATGCCATTCATTTGGGTTCATTTTGTGGGTGTGTAACCGCTGTATTTGAACTCCCAGACTGAGCTACGCCCTCATGTATTAGGAAACATTTGACCTTTAAGAGTGAGATATATATTAAATGAAAAACTCTATACCTTATTTTGAAGCTCTTAAAGCACTACTACATATTACCATAAAGAATAGATAATTTCAAGACTTTTTTTATTTTTAAAAATGCCAATTTTAAATTTACTATTTATAGTAATTAAGTGAATAAATTAGATGATAAATCTTGCTTTAGATATAAAACGGCAGAAGCAAGTTGTAAACAGAATAAAAATTGATTATCAATTTGCTTGCAATTTCGAAGGCGATAGATTATAATAATTAATAAATCAGGTGGCGTTAGGTGACATTTTAGGGCGTCTATCTGTATATCAGTAGCAGAATCAGTGTTGGAGGTGGCGCAATTGTTTTCGGGGATGAGCAACCACGCGGTTGATACAAAAGGGAGAATAATTTTGCCTGCTTCCTTCCGTGACGAACTGGGAGAAAGCTTTTTTATCACAAGAGGATTTACAGAATGTCTTCAGGCTATTTCAGAATCACAGTTTGAACATTTAAGAGACAAGATAAAAGAGCTCCCCGCAGATAAAGCTTTGGCTTTGCAGTATATTATGATTGCTCCCGCTGTTAAGGTGACACCGAATTCGCAGGGCAGAATTTCATTGCCTCAGGCGCTGAGGGAAGAGTTAGTTATAGACAAGGAAGCTGTTGTGATTGGTATGGATGACAGAGTGGAAATTTGGAATAAGATCAAATACGATGAGTTCATTAAGCGTCAAAAGCAAGAGGTGCTGGCGGAAGCGTTGTCATTGCTTAAACTTTAATGACGTGGGAGGTGCGCTTTGGATTTTTCACATAAACCTGTTTTGCTTTTAGAAGTAATAGGCGGTTTAAATATCCGTCAGAACGGAATCTATGTAGATTGTACGGCAGGCGGCGGCGGACATTCTGAAGCTATTTTGAAACAGCTTACATCCGGACAATTGATTTCAATTGATGATGACCCAGATGCTATTGTGGAGATTAAAAAGAAATTTTCGGATCATATCAATTCCGTAATAATCAAAGGTAATTTTGGAAATGTAAAAAGTCTTTTGGATATACGCGGAATTCAATCAGTAGATGGTATTTTGATGGATATCGGTGTATCCTCGTATCAATTGGATAATCCGGAAAGAGGTTTTTCCTTTCATAATGAGGCGTATCTGGATATGCGCATGAGTAAATCTGGTTCTTCTGCTGCGGATCTTATAAATAACTCATCTTTTGAAACGCTTAAGGGAATTATCGGAAAGTATGGGGAAGAAAAATATTGTGGAAGTATTGCAAGGGCTATCGTAGCGGAACGCTCTAAAAAGCCAATACAGACGACATTGCAGCTTGCGGAAATTATTAAAGAATCGGTACCCCAGCGTGTGAGAAGAGCAGAGCATCCGGCAAGAAAAACTTTTCAGGCAATTCGGATAGCGGTAAATGAAGAACTGAAAATGCTTGAGCAGGGATTAGATCAGGCATTTGAAGTGCTGGCTTCCGGCGGAAGAATCGCGGTGATTTCCTTTCATTCTCTGGAAGACAGAATAGTTAAAAAAAAGATGATAGGCTGGTGCAGCGGTTGTATATGTCCGCCTGACTTTCCTGTATGTGTTTGCGGGCTTAAACCTAAAGCAAGGCTTATTACCAGAAAACCGGTTACGGCGAGTGACCGGGAATTAAAAGATAATATAAGAAGCAGAAGTGCTAAGTTAAGAATATGCGAAAAAATTAATTAATAATTTTCAATTGGCAGCTTTCAATTGTCAATTGAAAACTTGAGGTGATGAAATTGGCAAGCTTACATACTAATTTGGCTTATGGATATGAAGCCGAAGATTCGGAAGAGTCACGAAAAGGAAATAGAACCGGACGCGTAAAAAGGCGAAAAAGTAAGATTATTAAAATTAATCAAGCTGATCTTGACAAAATACGCAGAAGAAAAATAAATCCGGTAAAAATGATTTTGAGTGTTTCAGGAATGGTGCTTGCTGGTTTTGTTATTTGTTTAATTATCTTTGGTCAATCACAAATTATTGAATTGAATCATCAAATATCTAAGGCGGAACAGGAATTAAAGGAACAGGAAAGTATTGAGACGCAATTGGAGATGAAAATACAGGAGAGATTAAATTTATCTGATGTAGATACTTATGCTAAAGAAAAATTGAAGATGAATAAGATTACAAATGCGCAAAAAGAATTAATTGATTTGTCGGAAAGTGATAAAGCGGAAATTTTAATAGAGTCGGAAGACAATATTTTTGACAAAATAAAGAGATCAATTGAATCAATTTGGTCATAATATTAAAAAAAGTACATATAGATATGGGTGATTAGGGTTAGCTGTCAGTTGGTATTTTAAATGCGCGTAATCACCCCAGGCTGCGGCCTTATGAGGATATTTGATTGATATTGAGGTGGTATTATGGCGAAAGGCCCAAATCAGCGCTTGCGTCAGCGGTCAACTCTTTTGCTTTTGACGCTTATTATATTAGGGTTCGGAGCGGCAATTGGACGTCTTGCGTATTTACAATTAGGGATGGGAGAATTTTTACAGCAGCAGGCTGTAGAGCAGCAGCTTGCGGATACAACAATCAATGCGCGCCGGGGTACAATTTACGATAGAAATGGTGAAGTGCTGGCGAAAAGCGCTTCCGTGTGGCAGGTAGTACTGGCACCGGCTTATTTTGAAACAGAAGAAGAACGCCGCATTGTAGCGAAAGGGCTGTCTGAAATACTGGACCTTGAAGAGCAAAGCGTTTTTGAAAAGACACAGCGTAATGTGTATTACGTAATTGTAAAACGGCGTATAGACAGTGAAAAAAGAGAAGAGATTATAAAATTTATTGATAAATTAGAAACAGAGTATGACATTAAAAGTGTTATTACATTAATAGATGATTTTAAACGTTACTATCCTCACAATGAGCTGGCATCTTCTGTATTAGGCTTTACGGGCAGTGACGATCAGGGTTTAGGCGGTATTGAATATCAGTACGATGAATATTTAAAAGGGAAAGCCGGACGAATTATAACAGCACAAAACGCAAACGGTACAAATATGCCTTTTCAATTTAAGCAAAGTGTGGACGCTGAAACCGGTAATGATCTGAAGCTTACTGTTGACGCGACTATACAGGCTATTGTAGAAAAATATATGGAAAAGGGACTTATAGATAACGCGGTTGAAAACCGCGGAGCATGTATTGTAATGAATCCGAATACAGGCGAGATTTTGGCTATGTCTACTGTAGGTGGTTATAATCTGAATAAACCATTTGAGCTGGATACGAAAATCAAAGCCCGAATAGACGCTTTGCCGGCAAAAGAACAGGAAAAAGCCACAAATGAAGCTTTAAATGAACAGTGGCGAAACAAAGCTATCAGCGATATTTATTATCCGGGTTCTGTATTTAAAATGATTACCTCTTCCATGGCGCTGGAAGAAAATCTGGTAAATTCAAGATCGACATTTAGCTGCGGCGGTTCCTTTAATGTAATGGGCAGCAATATTCATTGTCATAAAACTAACGGGCATGGGACTCAAAGCTTTCATGAGGCAATTTGGAACTCCTGCAATCCTGCTTTTATACAGATAGGTCAGCTGATTGGCATTGATAAATTTTGTGAATACTATCAGGCGTTTGGATTCAGTGAAAAAACAGGTATAGATCTGCCGGGCGAATCCGAAGATATGTTTTATGATGAAATGACATTGGTTGATTTAGCGGTTTCTTCTTTTGGACAGAATTTCGGTATAACGCCTATCCAAATGATCACGGCGGCCTCTGTTGTGGCTAACGGAGGTAAATTGGTAACACCTCATGTGGTTTCGCAGATTACAGACGCGAGTAAGAATGTAGTAAAAACAACCGAAACGGAAATTAAACGTCAGGTGATATCAAAAGGTGTATCCGATGAGCTCTGCGGTGTTCTTGAAGAAAACGCGGTGACAGGCGGCGCGAAAAACGCTTATATAGCAGGTTATAGAGTAGCGGGAAAAACAGGTACAACAGAAAAGATCGGTTTAAGCAAACAAGAAGGTGTAAAAGATTATATCTCTTCATTTTGTGGGTTTGCGCCCGCGGAAAAGCCTGAAGTAATCGCGCTGATTATTTTTGATACGCCAAGGGGAGATTCTTATTATGGCAGTATGGTGGCGGCTCCTGTCTTTGCTAATATAATGTCAGAAATACTGTCGTATTTAGAAGTAGAAACACAGTATACAGAGGCTGAATTAGAACAAATAGATATATCGGTGGAGTCATTTTTGGGTCTTAAAACATATGAAGCGAGAACGAAAGCGCAAAATTCAGGGTTAACAGTTTCTGTACAGGGAGACGGTGATACAGTATTATCGCAGATCCCTGAAGCGGGTTCCAGTATTCCACGGGGAGGAAATATAGTTTTATATACAGATATTCAAAGCGCTCAGGAAAATGTGGCGGTACCAAATTTTATAGGATATAGTTTGGCGGAAATTATGTATATAGCGTCAGAAAATAATATTAATGTAAGCGTTTTAGGGGCAACAACAACGGCGGAAGCACTGTCAACGGAACAAAGTATACCGGAAGGTGAGCTGGTAAGTCCCGGGACTGTAGTTAAAGTAACATTTATATCAGGAGGAACAAATGATTAAACAATTAAATACATTAAATATAACTGATTTAACGTCATGTGGAATGACAATAATAGGGGATACTGAAGAAAAAAACCTTGTGGAAGAATTAATGCTTCATTGCGTTGAACTGGGTAATTTATGTTTGACAAAACATGTTTTATTATTTTTGGATGAACCGGAAATGGATTTTGAAGATTTTGATATGGTGGCGGTTCCGTTTTCAAAACTCATATCTAAATCGCAAAATGTGATAACATATTCATTTACAAATTATAACGCGGATGTTGTGGCGCTTAATGTTCAGTATCATCCGTATAATATGACATTTGAATTGATGGCAGGGTTTGCCATGGCCAGGGTTTTTGTGAAAAACGAAAGCGAATATCCGATGAATGTAATCCTTCAGGCCGGAGCAGCATTATATGCCGGCGGCGCTAAACTGATAGATATAGTGTCAGCGCTGAATGCGATATTAAAGTAAAGAGTGATTAAGACATGATCAATGGAATTTGGGCATTAGTTTCAGTGTTAGTTTCATTTATTTTAACAGCCCTTTTAGGCAAGAAGCTCATTCCGTTTTTACACAAGCTTAAATTCGGGCAGACTATTTTAGAAATAGGCCCTAATTGGCATAAGTCAAAACAAGGTACTCCTACAATGGGAGGCTTGATGTTTATTATCGGTACAGGGCTGACATCGACAATTGCGTTTTTGATATACCGTTATCGTTTCGTAAACTTATACACGGATGAAAGTTCCCTGCAAAAACAGCAGGTATTCATTTTCGCGGGTCTTGTTATGGCTATTTTTTACGGATTGGTAGGGTTTATAGACGATTACACAAAGGTTGTAAGAAAAAGAAACTTAGGCATTACACCTATTCAGAAGCTGGTTCTGCAGTTTTTAATTGCGGCCAGCTATCTGACAGTACTATCAATTAACGGTTACACTACAAGCACGCGTATACCTTTTGTAGGAGATGTAGATTTAGGATTTTTCTATTATATTTTATCGTGTATTGTTATTGTGGGATTTGTAAACGCGGTTAATTTGACAGATGGCATTGACGGTCTTGTAGGCTCTTTAACCTTTTTTGTGGCAATATTTTTAATGCTGACAGCTAATTTTCTGCAATATGTGGGTTTAGTGATTGTTTCAGCGGCTTTGGTAGGGGGATGTTTAGGATTTCTTGTTTGGAACTTCCATCCCGCAAAAGTATTTATGGGTGATACAGGATCTTTATTTTTAGGCGGTATTTTATGCGCTATTGTTTTCGCGCTGGGGTTTCCGGTTCTTTTATTGCCTTTTGGTTTAGTATATATAATAGAAATGGCGTCTGTTATGCTGCAGGTAACTTATTTTAAGATTTCAGGGGGAAAGCGATTGTTTAAAATGAGTCCGATTCATCATCATTTTGAAATGAGCGGCTGGAGTGAAGTGAAAATTGTTTCGGTATTCAGCTTTTTGGCAGCTGTGTTTAGTTTAGCGGCGTTTTTATGCGTTTATTTTGGCTAAAAAGGGGTGAATCTCTCTTATGCAAATGCAGCAGGTGGGGCGATACAGAACTCCGGAAAGAAGCGCAAATAGAGTCTGGTACCAAAAGCGGAATAAGCTGTTTGATATAGGTATGGGTCTCGATTTGCCTTTTTGTCTTCTTATACTGGTCTTGCTAATTATCGGCACAATAATGATGTTTTCAGCAAGTTATCCCATAGCATACTATGAAAACGAAGACAGTTCTTTCTATTTAAAAAGGCAGGCTATTTTTGCGCTTATCGGCGTGGGAATAATGATAGCGGTTTCATTTTTTAATTATAGGAAGCTGCACAAACTGTCAGTTGGCGTTTTAGCGGTATCTTATATTTCTCTTGTGGTGGTGCTTATTATACCGTCAAAAACTGATGTACACCGCTGGATAGGAATAGGTAACATTGGTATTCAAGCTTCTGAGATAGCTAAATTCGCGGTAATTTTGTTTTTAGCTCATTGGGGCAGCAAATATTTTGAAAAAATGCAGACCCTTAAATATGGGGCCTGGCCGGGTTTGATTATATTTGTGACGAAAGCCGCGCTGCTTGTTTTTGAACCCCATTATTCATGTATCATAATTATGGCTTTGCTGACTTTAGTAATGCTTTATATTTCTGGTATTAAATTTAAATGGCTGGCTATATCAGGGATAATTCTTTTAGTTGCTTTTGTATTTGCCGCGTCAACCGGTCTTTTATCTTATGCGATGAAACGTATGGATGGCTGGGGGCAGGCGCTGACCTATACAGAAGAAAACAAATGGGATACGTGGCAAACCCGCAATTCACTTTATGCTATTGGATCGGGCGGATTTTGGGGATTAGGCTTGGGACAGAGCAGGCAAAAGTTTTTATATCTGCCGGAACCTCAAAATGATTTTATCTTCGCGATTGTTTGTGAGGAATTAGGATTGATTGGCGCTATAATTATTTTGATGATTTTTGCCCTTCTTGTATGGAGGGGAATCACACTTTCCCTTAGAGCGTCTGATAAATTCGGCAAGCTTTTAGGTATTGGGTTATCGGCACAGATTGGTATTCAAGTAATTATGAATATTTTTGTTATTACTGACTGGCTTCCGAATACGGGAATAAGTCTCCCGTTTTTTAGTTATGGGGGAAGCTCTCTCCTGATGCTTCTTGCTCAAATGGGAATAGTTTTATCCATTTCCAGAACAGCAAACATTGAAAAATAATAAATAATTATCAACTATTAATTATTAATTATAAAAAGGTGTGGTGGTGAAAATAAAGTATTTATTTGCGGCGGGCGGTACCGCGGGACATATAAACCCTGCCATAGCTATAGCGGGTGCAATAAGAGACATTGAACATAACAGCGAGATTTTGTTCGTAGGCAACGAAAACAGTATGGAACAGCGGTTAGTTCCTTTAGCGGGATTTGAATTTAAATCAATTAAAATCAGCGGGTTTAAAAGGAGCTTTTCACCTAAAGCGGCAATTGAAAATATTAAAACTATAAAACGTATTTTCACATCTTCTATTCAGTCAAAAAAAATTATAAGAGAATTTAAACCAGATATTTGTATTGGAACAGGCGGTTATGTAAGCGGGCCTGTAGTGAGGACAGCGGTTAAGATGAAAATCCCCGCGGTTATACATGAACAGAATGCGTATCCCGGTGTAACCACAAAGATGCTCTCCAAATCTGTAAAAGCTGTAATGCTGGCTATCGAGGAAGCGAAAAATCATTTAAAATCTAGTTGTAATTTTATAGTTACAGGCAATCCGGTCAGAAAAGAGGTTATTTCAAGCAGTAAAGAAAATGCCAGAGCAATTTTAAATCTTGACAGCCGGCCGGTGATTTTATCTTATGGCGGCAGCTTAGGAGCCAGAAGAATAAATGAGGTAATGGCGTCTTTGATTTCCCGGAGCGGTATGGATAATCAGTATCAGCATATTCACGCATATGGTCAATATGGCAAATGGTTCCCTGACTTGGTTTTACAAAAAGGGACAGATATAAGTATGTGCGGCAATTTAGATGTGCGTGAATATATAAATGATATGCCGGTTTGCCTGGCTGCGGCGGATTTAGTAATATGCAGGGCCGGGGCTATTACTATCAGTGAGCTTCAGGTGACCCACAAACCCGCCATTTTGATTCCGTCGCCGAATGTCGCGGAAAATCATCAGTATCATAACGCAATGGCTTTAGTCAAGGCGGGAGCGGCGGAAATAATTGAAGAAAAAGATTTAACGGATCAATTGCTTATTAAGAAAGTTGATAATTTATTAACAAATAAAGAAAAATTAAAGTCTTTGGAAAAAAATCTAAAGTCAATGGCAGTTTATGATGCTAATGAGAGAATTTTCGCGGCTATTAAATCGGCGTATTATAATAGCTGATAAAGGTTAGCCGTTGAAAAAGAACCGCAAAAGACAGAAATAAATAAAAAAATGCTGATAAGCTGATAATAAATTTAAGGTGTAAAAAGAGCCATCCTCCAAATAAGAAGCGGCCGTTCTCTGAAAATTGAGAGCGGCCGCCGGTTTTTTTAAAGGGCACCTCCGAAAACTGCTTCCCGCACCGGCGCGATGCAGTATTTATAAAGCCAATTCTCACAAATTGGCTTGGCACTTTTGCAAAAAAATTCGAGGCAATACTTTGTGTATTGACAAGGATTTTTGTGAAAAATGACTAATGAAGATGTGTCGTGATGTTGTGCAATGAGTTTTCGTAGGCGCCCTACAGTGAATGATTTCACACATGTTGTTTTACATCACATCAACGGCATTTGAAACACGCCTGATAAATGAAAAGATATAGTGACTATTCAGTGACGCGTTGTTTAGTGGCCGTTTTCGATTGACCTCTGAATAGTAACCCCACGAAAAATTGCTGCGCCCTTGTACATAAATATATAAAATTGTTTGATTTTTAAAATATACTGTTGTATACTATGAGAAAATAGTAACGCACCCTGCAGCAAGCTATGAAACAGAACTACAGGGTTGCATTGAATACTGAGAGTTGTAAACAATTATAGTAACTTAAGGGGCGTGTTCCCAAAAAGGTATGTTTTGTTTTTGTTGACATAGATTACGTAGGGGCGGATAGTATCCGCCCGCGGGCGCATAATATGCGCCCCTACAATGAATGATTTCACAAATGTTGTTTTACATTACATCAAC
>JGI20171J29575_12611969_pt1 | contig 10738 bp, 11 predicted proteins | sample TergutNc150P4_FD_29575 | JGI IMG/M metagenome (IMG submission 29575)
ATTATGACAAAATACTATCAATCAGCCGACATTTCCTCTCTCAAATCAATCACTGACAGAATATAAAAAAGAAATCTATCGACAACATACCGACAACACGTCTTACCAATCGAACCATAGAATTTTAAAAACCCCTTGAAAATACTAGCATTTCAAGGGGCTCCTTGGTCTGGGTGAGAGGATTTGAACCTCCGGCCTCTTGAACCCCATTCAAGCACGCTACCAAACTGCGCCACACCCAGATGAATCAAGCAAGGAGTAGTATAGCGTATAGCTGGTCATTTTGCAAGCTTTTCGTGAGAATTCAGGGCAATAACATTTTACACGTTCCCAAAGTAAGTTCCACAGTGGATGAACGGATGGAACAACATTTAGACGTGAATCGCAAAAGTAACTTCCAGAGCAAGTGAGGGGGTTATGGAGAACAACCCGTCGCCTAAAATGAGGGAGTATGCCTTGTCACTCCTGCAAAATGGCGGGGATGTTGTGAAGGCGATATTCTTGCTTTCAAAAAGCATACTGCCGAAGGATGAACAGCTATTTTGCAACGCGATTAAATCCATACGGATGATTGCGGATGAATTCATAAAGCGTAAAGTTGTGTAAAATTGTCGATTATATCACTGGCAGCGCTGCAAGTTTTTCTTGCCAAACTTGCATAAATGGCGTATACTATATAGAATCGCATGTATGAAAGGATGATGTTTTGCTTATGCCCATCACAAACAATAAGGCTATCCTGTCATGGGTGGATGAAATGGCCGCCATGACCCAGCCCGATGAAATCATATGGATCGACGGCAGCGAGGAGCAATTGGCTGAGTTGCGCCGTCAAAGCATTGACTGCGGCGAGATTCTCCCCCTAAATGAAGAAAAGCTTCCCGGCTGCTATATCCACCGCACGGCTGTCAACGACGTGGCGCGGGTTGAGCACCGCACCTTCATCTGCTCCAGCAGGCAAGAGGACGCCGGCCCGACGAACAACTGGATGGATCCGGCTGAAATGTATGCCAAGCTGCGCGCGCTATACAGCGGCTGCATGAAGGGCCGTACCATGTATGTCATCCCCTTCTCCATGACCGTGCCGGAATCCCCCTTTGCAAAGTTTGGCGTGGAGATCACCGACTCTATCTACGTTGTGCTCAACATGGCGATCATGACCCGCATCGGCACCCGCGTGCTCAAGTGCTTAGACGCTTCCAAAGATCCTTCTGATTTTACCCGCGGCCTGCACGCCAAGGCCGATATTGACGAGGAAAACCGTTACATCGTTCAGTTTCCCCAGGACAATACCATTTGGTCCATCAACTCCGGCTACGGCGGAAATGTGCTGCTTGGCAAAAAGTGCTTCGCGTTGCGTATCGCGTCTTATCTTGGCCTGAGCGAGGGCTGGATGGCCGAGCATATGCTCATTTTAGGCATTGAGAACCCGCAGGGGGAAGTTCGGTATCTGGCCGCCGCCTTTCCGTCCGCCTGCGGCAAGACAAACCTGGCTATGCTGATCCCGCCCGAAGTGTACCGAAAGCAGGGGTACAAGGTCTGGTGCGTGGGCGACGATATCGCGTGGCTGCGAGTTGGCGACGACGGCCGCCTGTGGGCGGTCAACCCAGAGGCGGGATTCTTTGGCGTCGCGCCCGGCACGAATATGAAATCCAACCCCAACGCGCTTCTGACCACGCGGAAAAACACGATTTTTACAAACGTTGTGCATAATTTGGACGATAACACCGTGTGGTGGGAAGGGCTTGATAAAAACCCTCCGGCAAACGCGCTTAACTGGAAAGGTGAAAAATGGGATCATACAGACGGCTCCAAAGGCGCCCATCCCAACAGCCGCTTTACCGCGCCGGCGTCCCAGTGCCCCTGCATTTCGGACAAGTTTGAGGCGCCGGAGGGCGTTCCCATCTCGGCCATCATCTTTGGCGGCCGCCGCGCCAAGACCGCGCCGCTGGTCTATCAATCCCGCGACTGGCAGCATGGCGTGTTTGTCGGCTCCATCATGGGATCCGAGGTGACAGCCGCCGCGCAGGGCCTAAAAGCCGGTGTGCGCCGCGACCCGATGGCCATGCTGCCTTTCTGCGGCTACCATATGGGCGACTACTTCAGGCATTGGCTGGACATGGGCAAGAAGATTCCAAATCCGCCCAAAATTTTTAATGTCAACTGGTTCCGCCTAGACGACGACGGCCGATTCATCTGGCCAGGGTTTGGCGATAATATGCGCGTTCTGGAATGGATCATGGCGCGCGCCTTTGACGAGGCCGATGCCGTGGAGGCCCCTATCGGGTATCTGCCCAAGGCCGAAGATATCAACATGGAGGGCCTGGAGGATTTCACCCTGGATACTTTAAAGGGCCTTTTGGAGATCGATATCGACCTGTGGAAGGAAGAGGCGGAGGGCGCGCGCGCGTTTTATGAGACCTTTGGCGATAAATTGCCGAAGGAGCTTTTGGAGGAGTTGGATAGGCTGGAAGAGAAGCTTGGGTGACAAAGGAGCGTGGAATCCGGATGGAAACCACTACGCTTGGCCGCACCGGTCTTACCGTGTCCCGTACCGCTTTCGGGTGCCTGCCGATTCAGCGGATACCCAAGGAGGAAGCCGTCTCTATGCTGCGCCGCGCGGTCAACGGGGGGATCACGTTTTTTGATACGGCGCGCGGCTATTCGGATAGCGAGGAGAAAATAGGACAGGCGCTGCATGATGTGCGGGAGGGGCTCGTTATCGCCACCAAGACGTTCGCGCGCACGGGCGAAGGGTTGTGGGAGCAGCTTCACGAGAGCCTTGCCAATCTGCGGACTGAATTCATCGACATATACCAGTTTCACAACCCGCCGTTTCTTCCGGGACCGGGCGGAGCGGACGGGCTGTATGACGCCGCGCTGGAGGCAAAGCGGCAGGGGCTCATCCGGCATATCGGCATTACACAGCACTCGCTGGCGTTGGCAAAGGAGGCGGTGCTGTCCGGCCTGTATGATACGCTCCAGTTTCCGTTTAATCATCTGGCTACGACGGAAGAAATCGCGCTGGTGGAGCTATGCGGCCGTGAGAAGGTGGGTTTCATCTGCATGAAGGCGCTGTCCGGCGGCCTGATTGCCGACGCGTCCGTTCCGTTCGCGTTTCTGCGCCAGTATCCGCAGGCTGTGCCCATTTGGGGGTTCCAGCACCCTTGGGAACTGGAGCGGCTCCTTGACTTGGAGGCAAACCCACCCGCGCTGGATGCGGGCATGCAAAAGCGCGTGGAGGATGAGCGCGCCCGGCTCACGGGCGCTTTCTGCCGAAGCTGCGGGTATTGCATGCCATGTCCCGCGGGCATCCCGATTTACAACGCCAACCGCATGAAGCAGCTGATCACCCGCTCGCCGTCCGCGCAATGGATGACGGCGGCATGGCAGGCGGACATGGCGAAAATTGAACAATGCACGCGCTGCGGGCTGTGCGAGCGCCGCTGCCCGTACCATCTGAGGCCCTACGAAACCATGCCGGATCACTTGACGTTTTACCGGGAGTATGTGAAGGCGAACGCATGATGATGATAGGCTTGATATCGCACCGGATGCGTTTACAATGATGCGTATTCATACAGAAAAGAGGGATTGTCGTGCGAAATATTCCCGTGGAGCACGCAAAGGTATTGAAAACTAAGCCGGCCGACGAAACCAAACTCGGCTTTGGGAAGATTTTCACCGACCATATGCTTGTTATGGACTACGACCCCGAGCGGCGCTGGCATGATATGCGCATCGTTCCTTATGGTGATTTTTCGATGGATCCCGCAACGGCTGTTTATCATTACGGCCAGGCGATTTTTGAGGGGATGAAGGCATACCCGGGGAAGGAAGGCTGTTTGCGGCTGTTCCGCCCGCGCGATAACTTTTTGCGTATGAACGTATCCGCGCTCCGCATGGGCATGCCCGGCCTGGATGTGGATCAGTGCCTGGAGGGCCTGAAAAAACTGCTGGACATTGAGCGGGATTGGGTGCCGACCAACGAAGGCACTTCGCTGTATATCCGGCCGACGATGATCGCCACGGATGTAGGGCTTGGCGTGCGCGCGTCGGAGTCCTACCGCTTTTTCATCATCATGTCCCCAAGCGGGGCGTACTACGCCAGCGGCCTTGCGCCCATTGGCATCTACGTGGAGGATGAGCTGGTACGGGCCGTGAGCGGCGGCATCGGCTACACCAAGGCTGCGGCCAACTATGCCGCCTCCCTGTACGCGGGCATGCTGGCCAAGGAAAACGGGTACGCGCAGGTGCTTTGGCTGGACGGCGTGGAGAAAAAATATATAGAAGAAGTTGGCTCCATGAACATCATGTTCGCCTTTGGCGAAAGGATTGTCACGCCCATGCTGAACGGCAGCATTCTGGAGGGCATCACGCGCGGGAGCATCCTGCGGCTGGCCAGGGATATGGGGTATATGGTGGAGGAAAAGCGCGTCGCGATGCAAGAGATCTATGACGGCGCCAGGGATGGCTCGCTCACGGAGGCATTTGGCACAGGGACCGCGGCGGTGGTGTCGCCCGTTGGCTCGCTGTGCTGGCGCGGAGAGGTCGTGACCGTGGGGGACGGCGGCATTGGCGGCGTCACGCGGAGGCTTTATGATACGCTGACAGGCATCCAGCGCGGGACGGTTAAGGATCCGTATGGATGGACAATGGAGCTTTGATCAACGCTTGCTTTGTACAGCAAATGGAATGGGCCCAGTCCGTGTAGACTGGGCCCATTCCATACAAAATCATCTTCCGAGCCCGAGACGCCTGCCGCGATCCAAACGGGCAGCGGGCTTTGACTGAATTTGATTGATGGTTTTCGGTTTCAAAGTATTAATGAACAAGCGCAACCACGTCCTGCAACGGGGCGTGTCGTAGACCGCAACGGAGCATTCCTTTTGTTTTATTGTTATCGGCAGTATCATTGAAGCATAAAAAAACAGGGTGTGGCCCATTAAGAAACGGAGGGATTAAACCATGGAAATCGGGTTGCAAATTAAGAATTTACGGGAAAAGAACGCTATGTCACAGGAAGCCTTTGCGGAAAGCCTTCATGTTACACGCCAAGCCGTATCAAAGTGGGAAAACGGCAAGGGTTATCCTGACATAGGCAATATCATCCAGATAAGCAACACGTTTGGCGTTTCACTCGACGATCTGATCAAGGGCGACCAGAAGGTTGAAAATAAAATGATCGTTGACAGTGCTTCCAAGAAATGGCACCTTCTGGTCATTCTCTTTGTAGTAAGCATACTTGGATACATCGTCTATTTTGCCTTTGCCCACCATATTGTTATGGCTGGGTTTAGTATCTCGGCGCTGTTTATGCTCGGTATAGAGTTGAGAATATATTTGAGAAGTTATGCCATCCGCTAATTCAGAGCTTACCGAAATGCGCCACATATTGCCGTATTCCTTTTCAACGGAACTCCATCAACGGCAGTACGAGCTTGGGGGCGACGTTCAAAAGAAAGAGCGGCGCATTACAACGCTCAACAAACATTGGCCCGAAGTCAAAGCCCGCTTTTTTGCCGGACGAGGAAGCCGGACATGACATCTTGCAGGGGCGGGCCGTCCTCGGCAAACTCTACTTTAACCGCCGTGTCCTCATAGCGGAAGCAGTAAGGGTTTTTGGTGAGGCTGATAATTTGGGCTGCCCGTTCCTCCTGTGAAAGCGTGGTGTCAAACTGAAAGCCGCTAACGTCAGAGAGGGCGGCTTTGTCTACCGTCCGAATGTCAACGGCTCTCATGTCGTTTAACTGATTTTGCGTAATCATATTGGCCCTCCATTCTTGGAATGGCCGGGGAAAGAAAAACGGGCAACGCCGAAGCGCCGCCCGTTTCCCTTGTCCGCTATCTTCGGGCCAAAGTGGCCCGAAGTGCGGGAGGAAAGCGCACCGTACACGTTACACTATTGCATTATTAGAATAAAATCAAAAGGGCCGTTTTTTGAAGTAGCCTTTTTCTTTCCAATATTCATACGGATAATTTCCCTTTCCGACATACTTTTTCAATATAAATTTTGACATATGGTAAAAAAAGATAGTCGATAGATAAGGGCGTTGTTTTGGAATTTTGTAAAAATACTTCGCTTTTCGACGAAGCGTTTTTTCAAACCGTTTTTGTTTCGCTTCCGGCATTTTATCCCATTTATCCGTGAATATCCTAAAACCAAGCGAGTAAACGCGGTTAATGCCCCAGTGTATGAGTAGATTTTTTATAGGTTTTATGGCGGCGGTTGTACCTACACCAGTCGTTATGATAAATGCTTTTTTATTAAAGATTTCCTCTCTGGGCGATGCATTTAATACCAAAAAGTCTATATGGTCAAGTAGGTTCTTCATTGAACCCGGCATACTACAAGCCCCGTAATGTGGCGTGGCAAAAATCAATGCGTCAGCATCAATAATTGCGTCAAAAATTGGGGCGACATACTGCGCGTTAGGACATTTTTCATGCTTACCGTTTAGACAGAGCGTACACCCTATGCAAAATGCAGGAAGGGCATCGGGCATAAAAAACTCTGTGTAATGGACATCTCTATTTTTCGATAATTCGTCCATAAAAATCTTTGTTGCAAAATGGGTATTTCCTTTTCGAGGACTACCGTGAAAAACTGTGATTTTCATAGTTAAATCCTTCCTACCATAGTGTCAATAAGCAAATCAAGAACCTTATCACGCTGTTCTTTTATATTAAGGTCATATCCGAAAAGTTCGCCGCTTTGGTTCTTTCTTAAAAATAAGGCTTGCATTACTGATGTAAAGGCGAATGCTAAAATAAATCGCTCATTTTCTAACATTTCTATATTTTCCAATGTTCTGCTGAATCCCATAGCTGATTTTATTGTGTTGTCAGTTTTGTTTGGATTCTTATAATCAGAGAGAATAGAAAGCCTTGACACGGCTGGATTGTCTATAAGAAAGTCAAAAACCAATTTTGATACATACTTTAATTGTGCCGTAGGTGTCTGTTCTGATGTCAACGGGTCAAATGCGGCAATCACCTCTCCAATCATCTGCGCTACACAAATTTCAATCAGATTCTCTTTTGTCTGAAAGTGATAGTTTATTAAACCTATACCGACATGTGCCTTGTCAGCAATAGCGCGCGTGTTAATGTTTGTTACATCACCATTGCTTTCGACAATAAGGCTTATTGTTGCCTCAATGATTTTTTCTTTTACTGCTTCTGATTTTTTCATAGCGACCTCCTAATTGAACACGGTATTGTTTATAGTTTTGAACATAGTTCAATTACAAATCATTTTGATTGATTTGTCAAGAGCATTTTTCATTTTGCCTTTTTGCGAAGTGAAGCAAACACCGCTTTTGCCCGTGATAACACAAAGCTCTGTAAATACAGGATTTTTCGGGCATACCGCTAAATGGCAAGCAGGGCAAGTGTGGCCACAAATGCGGCCCACTTGCACGTTTTCCACGGCCCGTAGCTTCAATTTTTATTTTGGGTATTCCTTGAAATTCGCTTGAAATCAAGGTTTTTTGCAGTTTCCCTATTATCTATGCCGCATAATAAGAACCCCATTATTAGTTATAGATAACATTTTGTAGTTCTGAAAATAAAGCAGTTTCTTGCTCATATATATTTTTTATGATTTCAGACATATCGTTCAACAATTCTGTTTGATTAGATGCTTCAGATAACTTCCACATATTATTTGCAACCATATCCCATTGCTCGGCTAAAACAATAAACCGTTCTCCAATTTTGGAGATAGAATTGTTTTTAAGTATCTCTCCAGCTTCCGTTAAAAAAGTGCCATACATTTTCCGAAAGATGCCGCCGCCTGTACCTCCGTCAGCGTTAATCATAAAGTAATTGGTAATTCCGGCTCTTTTCAATTTCTCAGTATCAAACTTGCTCCACTTTTTTATCTCTTTTGAAAATTTCAAAATCCCGTTGACCCCTTTTAGGTTAGCCGATGGGTTCAGCATCTTTTCACATACATTCTTAATTGAAGCTAACACAGCGGCTTTACTTACACCCTGATAACCCGAAAAATCAAACTCCGCATATTTGTTGTTAGCCGGAAAAGGTCTAAAATTACTGCTCCGGGCAGATTGGATTTGCTCATAAGGCACTAAATGATAATCTTTATTGATTTGCCCATTTGGTGTCCGTATCGGATAATCCGAGTTGTCCCGGTCACTTACATAAAATATTCTCTTTTCATCATCATAGCCAAACAGCACAATAGAATGTCCGCCGAAATGGCTGTCGTTATCTAACCCCAAATAATCAAGAAACGGCATATCCACATAAGCTAAAACGGGTTGATTGTTGTCAATCATTTTTATGGCTGTATCAAAAACTTTGTCATAGTCTTTGCTTTGCTTAATCTTTATCGTTATCCCTAACCATGTTGAGAGGGTTTTTTCAAAGTCCATCACTCTCGACCGCCCTGACACCATCGGGGAGTTTTCAAGATTTATATATGTGAAGTCTATTCCCTCGCCAATTCCAAAAAGCATTTCTTCTGATAAAGAAAAACCTTGAAATCCAAGTATTTGCTTTAATGATGTTGTAATACAATGCTTGCCGCCTGTCGGCATAAATGCTTTTATAACATTTTTCATTTCGGCTTACCCGCTAAAGGGAACACGGTATAATCGCCGTAAGCGAATTGTGAAGCATAATCTGGATTATTATTGCTGTCAGCCTTATGGCGCATTTTCCATTCGTATTTCATCACGGAACCTCATTTCATATTTAATAAAACTATCATATCAAATATAACTTGCAATATCGTGTCATGTTATATATTTATTTTGAATATTTTTTACTTTCACGGCTATTTCATCGCGTATGTCTTTTGGGGCGATCACTTCCACTTTATCCCCGAAAGAAAAAATATAGCTAAATAGTATTTCGTTGCTAGGCAAAGCCGTTTCTACCTGTAAGTTACCGTCAGGGTTTTCCGTTATATCATCTACGTTAAATTCGTCATATACCCGAAACGAAATACTCTTATCAAATAAAAGCGTTACGGGTATCATCTCCACTTTAAGATTTTCCGTTTCCGCAAAAATCTGATTTGGTATCGGACGGATATACTCATCGTTTGTCATTTCAAGGGTTCGTATTCGGGTAAGTTTGAAAAGTCGGAAATCATCGCGGATACAGCAAAAACCGTACAGATACCAGTCCGTGTTTTTGAAAACCAGTTTTAGCGGTTCAACAAGCCGTTTGACCGATTCCCCTTTACCGCTGTGGTAGTTAAACGATACCCGCTTACTCTTAAATATCGAGTTTTGCAAAATATAAAAAGTGTCTTTTTCAGTATTGCCCTTTTTCCAACTTGAAAAATCAATTTCAAGCCAGTTCAGATTTTGTTTTTGAAACACTCCGCTTAATTTTGACAAGAGGGCGTTTGTGTTTTCATCGTCCACTATTTTAATGCCTTGCAGAGCAAGAAGGATTTGCTTTTGTTCCTGTTCGCTGAGGATAGATTTGTTCAGCACGAAATTATCCTGTATAGCGATACCGCCGCCTTTACCTTGAGTGGCAAATATAGGAATACCGGCGGCGCTTAATATATCAATATCTCTGTATATGGTTCTTGCCGATACCTCGAAATGTCTTGCCAATTCAGGAGCGGTCATACTGCCTTTTTCCAACAAGAGATAAACCATTTGAAAATATCTGTTATCTTTCATAAGCTACACCTAACACCTTGACAACATCACTTTCAGAGAACGTATTCAATACAGGCAGAGAGATGGAAAGTAAACGAGCCAAGAGAGGAAAGCACCCTAACGTCCGCATCGGGGCTGTCGCGCGTAAACTCTGCTATAATAGGTATAGCGCTGCATCATTCCACCCGTTTCAAGGCAATATGCGAAAAAACTACCTCAGCCTCTTTCTCCAAAATATTGACGGCAAACGATACGTCTGCGGTGTTGTCAAATGCCACGCGTTCCAGCGTAACGCTTTTTTGATTGGACGGAACAGCGGCGGAGGCCAAGGGGGTTTTGTTTTCCAGTACATCTACCCTAACCGCTTCATCAACGGGCGCCATGCATTCGTCAAAGAAAAAGGTAATATCGTATGTTCCCTCGGCTATTTGTGTATAGGGCCCATGAAACAGCCTGCCTTTTTGGCGTGTAGACGCAATCTTACCCTCTATAAAATCTCCCTTATCAACGGATAGCAGGGGATTGCACGCGTCCAGCATGCCGGTTTCGCCTATGGATTGAGGGAGATAATCGCGAAGGCGGTAGAGGTGATTGTAATAGGTTGTGCTGCTGACCGAGGTTTTTTGGACAATTTTCACCAGGTCGTAGCCTTCCAGCACCGCATTTTGGATGCGCAAGCCTATATTGCTGTTCTTGGAAACAGGAAGCAGCTTTTCGGCGGAAGTGCTGGTGAGGACAACGTATTTTGTCGTGCCCGCGATCACGTTTGCGAGCTGACCGTCCAGTATATCCGGATACGCGCTATAGGAGATATTTGTCCTTGTATAATACGGCGTGGACGGCAGGATGCCGAGGGCCGTATAGATGCCGTTGTCCAAGCTGTTCAGGTCCTGCAGGGTGCGATTTTCGGGATGGTCTCGGTTGACCAAATCCGCTATCTGCGCTTGGCTGGTGACAAGGGGTTTTCCCTTGTAAACGCGCACAAGCTCTGAATTCATGAGCAGGTTGCCGCCAATGGTCAGGCCTGCCGCCAGAAACACAATCGCCGCCCTGAGCGCCGCGCCCTCCGCCTTATGGGAAGAACGGCTCGC
>JGI20171J29575_12611968_pt1 | contig 10737 bp, 5 predicted proteins | sample TergutNc150P4_FD_29575 | JGI IMG/M metagenome (IMG submission 29575)
ATCATAGAAAGAAGCTGGGTCTTACTTGGAAGCGGAAAGTAATGCCAATTGTTATGAGCATATGTCATGAGGGCGATGTCAACTCTTTGTAAGTTTTCAGTAATATCAACACCATTAACAAAATTATCGGTCCTTCTCTTAAGCCTTTCAATCTGAAGAAGTCTCTCTCTTTCTAAAAATTCTTCTGAATGATGAAGATTGATCACATATTCACGTGGCTGGTAAGGATCGGCAGCAGCAAATTTATTAGGGAAAAACTCCTCTCCAGTTCCTTCCCCCTCATTATATTGTTCTTCAAAAAAAGCTTCTTGAAATTTCATACTTACTCCTTATATAAATTAAAAATTACTATACAATATCATATGAGTAAACCATAGGAAATGAGACAAGAACCATAAATTTTTAGTTGATAAGTTGATAATTTTTCTTTGACTTTTCTATACTTATATGTTAGAATCTCATAAATGATATGCAATGAAGAGGAATAGTAACCAGATTTTCTTTTAAAGAGAGTTGCCATTTGGTGCGAAGGTGATATTAGAAAACTTGTGAACTCGCCTTCTGAGCTTGCTTAGATAAACTAGGCACGGTTTTAACCGTTATATTTTTAAGTGGAATCTTTTTTGGATTCAATTTGAGTGGTACCGCGGAAACATACCTTTCGTCTCTTTATTTAGACGAGAGGTTTTTTTATTTATTTATAGAAAGGACTGATGAAAATGTCATTTTACAATGTAAAAATAGATAGGAAATGGCAAAAACTATGGAAAGAAAATGAGATTTACAAATTCGATGAAAACAATTTAAAAGATAAATTATATCTTTTGATCATGCTTCCCTATCCATCTGGAGCAAATCTTCATATGGGTCACTGGTTTAATTATTCCATTGTTGATGCTTGGGGAAAATTAAAAAAGATGCAAGGATACAATGTCTTTGAACCTATGGGATATGACGCCTTTGGTCTTCCTGCTGAAAACTATGCCATTCAAACTGGAATTCACCCACAAGATTCCACGAGAAATAATATCAACAAAATGAGGGAACAACTCAAAGAAATGGGTACCATGTTCAGTTTTGAAAATGAAATAACAAGCTGTGAACCAGATTATTATAAATGGACCCAATGGCTATTTTTAAAGTTTTATGAAAAGGGTCTAGCATTTAAGAAAAAAGCTCCCGTTAATTTTTGCCCATCTTGCAATACAGTTCTTGCAAACGAACAGGTTAAAGATGGGCGATGTGAAAGATGTTCTCAAGAAGTCACTAAAAAGGAATTATCCCAATGGTTTCTTAAGATCACAGATTATTCAGAAGAACTTCTTCAAATGTTAGACGATTTAGACTGGCCTGAAAAAACCAAAGCTATGCAGCGTCACTGGATTGGAAAATCTACAGGATGTGAAGCTACATTTAAAATAAAAGATTCTAATGATTCATTTGATGTTTTCACCACGAGAATTGACACTTTATTCGGAGCTACCTATGCTGTACTCGCACCAGAGCATCCACTCGTTGATAAAATCACTACTCCTGAAAACAGATCATCTGTGGAGGAATACAAAGAAATTTCTAAGAAGAAGAGCGAAATTGAAAGGCAATCAACCACAAAAGAGAAGACTGGTGTATTCACTGGTGCCTATGCTATTAATCCAGTTAACAATAGAGAGATTCCTATTTGGATATCTGATTATGTTCTTGCAAGCTATGGAACTGGTGCTGTTATGGCTGTTCCAGCTCATGATGAAAGAGACTTCGAATTTGCAACCAAGTATTCTCTTCCCATTGAAAGGGTTATAGAAAGCGGTACTCCCCTCCCCTATTGTGAAGATGGCATAATGATAAACAGTGAAGAATTCTCAGGTCTTGACTCTGAGAAAGGAAGAAAAGAGATTGCCCGTAAACTTGAAAAAGATAACTTAGCCCATGAAACCATTAAATATAGATTGAGAGACTGGCTCGTTTCAAGGCAGCGATATTGGGGATGTCCTATACCGATTGTATTTTGTGAAGAGTGTGGTGAAGTTGCAGCTTGCGAGGAGGATCTCCCAGTTCTTCTTCCTTATGACGTGGAATTTACTCCAGATGGAAAATCCCCTCTTGAGAAATCAGAGGAATTCATGCATACTACTTGTCCTAAATGTGGCGGCAAAGCTTTAAGAGAACCTGATACTTTAGATACATTTATCTGTTCATCGTGGTATTTTTTAAGGTATGTTGACAATAAAAACGATAGAGAAGCTTTTAACAAGGAGAAAATAGACAAAATGCTCCCTGTTGATGTGTATGTCGGTGGAATAGAGCACGCTTGTATGCATCTTCTTTACGCTAGATTTTTCACTAAAGCTTTGAGAGACATGGGATATCTTAACTTTGATGAACCATTTTTAAAATTGAGACATCAAGGAATGATATTAGGTACTGATGGTCAGAAAATGAGCAAATCCAAAGGTAACACTATAAATCCTGATGAATATATTAATAAATATGGCTCTGATGTGTTTAGACTCTATCTGATGTTCGGATTTGAATTCTCTGAAGGTGGTCCTTGGAGCGATGATGGTGTAAGATCCATGGCGAAGTTTGTAGAAAGATCCGAAAGAATTATGGATGATCTGATAAACTTTATTAAATCACCTGAAAAAGGCAAAGATTCCATGAATGGAGCTGAAAAGGAGCTTAATTTTGTTAGAAATAGTACAATTAAATCCTGCACTGAGGATGCTGAAAAGCTTCAGTTTAACACAGTCGTGGCTAGGATAATGGAATTCACAAATGCTCTTTCCAAGTATAAGAATGAAAAATCCAAGAATAAAAAGTTCTTAACTGAATGCTTAGTTGATTATATAAAACTTTTAGCCCCTCTCGCTCCTCATTTTTCTGAAGAGCTATGGGAAAAGCTTGGAATGAAATTTTCAGTGTTTAATGAGAAATACCCTGATTTTGATCCTAATGCTCTCGTTAAAGATGAAGTTGAAATTGCAATTCAAGTAAACGGAAAGATCAAGGATAAGATCATGGTAACTTCAGACCTTGATGAAGAAGAGATTAAGAAGGTATCTTTGGAACCTGATAAGATAAAGAAGGAATTAGAGAATAAAACCTTAGTTAGAGTTATAGTGATTAAAGGTAAACTTGTGAATATTGTTGTAAAATAAAAAAATCCCGTAATATCTGCAATAACAGGTGTTACGGGTTTATTATCAATATAATCTTATATGCTTTGGAATGCCATTCTCATACAAAACATTGTATTCTCCTTGAATTAGAGGATATAAATACTCAATCATTTCCTTGGTAACATTGTTTTTTTCAGCATTTAACCATTCAAGAGGAACAGTTTTTTCATAATTTGCCACCTTTTCCACATTTACACTGCCGATAACAGCTTTATATGGGTTAGAAGATTCTCTAGTTATTATAGACATTTCAGCAGTATAACCTTCTAAAGCACGCTCTAATGCCTTTGCTCCTAATAATTTTGATTCTTCAATGTCTGTTAGACTTACAATATGTCCTGCAGCTCTTTGCATCAAGCTTAATTCAATGCCACGAATCTTACAATCTAAATTGTTAGCAATAATAAGCTGTTCAACGTATTTTCCTGATCCAGAGAGCATTTTGTGTCCAAAAGCATCTACTTCCATTCCTCTGCTTGGCATTTTTTCACATAAATATGCTCCATTTAAATCTTTTAAGCCTTCACTTATAGCAATTAACACATAGCGCCTTTTAGCAAGCTCTTTCTTAACATCTTCAATGAATTTTTTTTCATCAAATGCAACTTCAGGAATATATATAAGATTTGGTGAATCTCCATCATTTACACCAGAAAGAGCTGCTGAAGTAGTAAGCCATCCTGAATTTCTCCCCATTATCTCAACAATAGCAACAAACGGTACACCATATACGCGTATATCACAAAATATCTCTGCTACGGTAGTTGCAATATACTTAGCTGCAGATCCAAAACCTGGAGTATGATCAGTTACATGCAGATCATTGTCCACAGTTTTTGGAACTCCCATGATCTTAATATCATCTAAATTATTTTGATTACAATAATTCGAAAGCTTTAACACTGTATCCATCGAATCATTCCCACCTATGTAAATAAAATATCCAATTCCATATTTCTTAAATACATCTATAATTTGCCCATAAATGGCATTATCATTTTTTAATTTATATCTACAAGAACCAAGAGCTGAAGAAGGAGTTTGACAGAGTAGATCCAAATTTTCCTTATAATTAAAAATATGGTTAATTTCAATTAAATTGCCCTCTATAATTCCCTTAATACCATTAAGACCACCATATATTTTATCTACTTCCTTAGACTCATTGGCAAAATCAATTACCCCAGCCATAGTTGCATTTATAGCAGCAGTAGGTCCACCAGATTGAGCTATTAAAACATTTTTCATCATTACAAATCCTTTCTAGCAAAATAATAAATACAGTTATATTTATATCATAATAACCACAATTGTTAAAGACTATAATTGTATTTTTTATGTGACACCACTAAAATGATACCATATTTATCAGAAATTTTATTTAATCTTATGAATTAATCTTTAAAAAAAATATAAATTTTTTTTATTTTGTATTGACATATATGGTAAATTCTGGTAATATAATAACAAACAAATACAAGAAATTTTCTGTTAGCCACTATAAATTTTTGCATTTGAATAGCTTGAGTATTTCTGCAGATAATAAAGAGTAAGTTCACCTTACTCTTTATTTTTATAATGAAAAATAAAAATCCATTAAGTGATATCCTTAAATAGATCTCTCTTCACATAATGTGTATGCAGCAATTCATGTGACAGATGTCCACCAGGTTCTCCTAGAAAATTTTTATACAATGCCTTTACATATGGATTTTCATGTGATTTGCGCATTACTTTGCTCTCATCTTCAGCATACAAACCAGAAAGTCGTTTCATTCGCACATCAGGATCTTTTGAACGTGGCTGACCTCCACCCATGATACAACCACCTGGACAACCCATGATTTCAATAAAATGATAAGGAGATTCCCCTTTTTCTATCTGTTCCATCAGTTTATGCGCACCTGCGAGCCCACTCGTGACAGCTAAGCGCATGGTAATTCCATCGAGAAATGCGTATTCCGGCTGCGGATCAGTAATGGTTATAGCTGTATCTTTTATCTGATCAAATCCAACTATAGGAGTAACATGCAAGTTTTCAAATGGAAGCTCCCGACCAGTCACGAGTTCATAGACTGTTCTAAGTGCCGCTTCCATAACGCCACCAGTTAGACCGAAAATATCTGCTGCACCTGTTGAAATACCAAGCGGATTGTCAAATTCCTCATCAGGCAAAGTTGTGAAATCAATACCCACAGATTTGATCATTTCAGCAAGTTCCCTTGTAGTAATGACGGCATCCACATTTCGACAGCCACGATTTTCCATCTCTTCGCGCACAATCTCAAATTTCTTAGCTGTGCATGGCATTATGGACACAACATACACATTTTCTGGCTTTACACTAATATTATCTGCATAGTAGGCTTTGGTGATAGCACCTAACATGGTGTGTGGAGATTTACAGGTCGATAAATGATCAAGTTGATTAGGATGTTGATGTTCCACATATTTGATCCAACCTGGGCTGCAACTTGTGATCATAGGTAGCACTGCTGGCTTACCTGTCAAAGCATCTCTCAATCGACCAAGCAGTTCTGTGCCTTCTTCCATAATTGTCAGATCTGCTGAAAAATCAGTGTCAAATACATCGTCGAACCCCAACCTGCGCAGCGCAGCTACAAGCTTGCCTGTAACTCGTGTTCCAGGTTCAAGACCAAATTCTTCCCCAATGGCCACACGTACAGCTGGTGCAACTTGAACAACTGTGCGTATTTCAGGATTATCTAATGCACTCCATACTTTCTTAGTTGAATTCGTAGCATTCAACGCTCCAACTGGACACACAACTGTACATTGTCCACAAAATGTACAATTAATCGAACCTAAATGTAGTCCCATGGCTGGTGATATTTCTGTGTTAAAACCACGATTTTGCGGAGCCAATATGCATGTTTCCTGGATTTTGCTACAAGCAGTCACGCAACGACGACATAGGATACACTTTGACATATCGCGAGTTATTGAAACCGAAGCGTCGATGTGGTATTGTGAGCGTTTTCCTTCAAAACGTGATGTCTCAACACCGATCATCTTACCTAAAGCCTGAAATTCACAGGTTTGATTGCGAGTACAAATAAGGCAATCCTTTGAATGGTCAGACAACATTAGTTCATAAAGCATATTTCTATATAAGCGAACTTTTTTAGTGTTCGTACATATAACCATACCAGGTTGTACTTTTGTTATGCACGATGCCAATAAATTCTTCGCGCCTTCAACTTCAACAACACAGATGCGACATACACCTATTTGATGGATATCTCTGAGATAACACAAGCTGGGGATATTGATATGATTACGCCGTGCAGCCTCTATGATGGTTATGTCTTCATCCACTTGGAGGAGTTGACCGTTGATAGTTATATCAATCATTTTTCTTTACCTCCTTTCACAATGGAGACAGCGCATGGACTCAGCTATCGCAGTAAACTTATGATAGCCTAGCACTACTTCATCAAAACTGTTTTTGCGTCTCTCAATATCAAGCATATCAAGTGGATAATGCATCAACTCAGTGATTTCATCGTCGTCATACTTAGGATTGATTTCAATTTCCTCATCTCTATTTAACACTCCTTGACCTCCAAGATATTTATCTATCTCTATTGAAGCTTTTTTACCATCCGCAATGGCACGAATTACATCTGGTCCACGTACAATGTCGCCACCCGCAAATATGCCCTCTATTGTTGTCATCATCGTATCTTCATCGATCTTAAATGTACCCCATTTTGTGCGAGCTATTTTCATGTCAGAAACGAATGGTAGACCTGCGTATTGGCTGATGGCAGGGATGACCATATCCGCTTCAATTATGAAAAACGGCTCACCAGATGCTACAGATCTTCGTCGCCCACTTGAATCAAATTCACCAAGCGTCATCTTCTGGCATTCTACACTCACAACATTTCCCTTTCCATCATCAATAAAACGCACGGGCAGTATAAGTTCTTGGATCTCAACACCTTCTTCCACTGCCTCAGCAATCTCTGATTCGTAAGCAGGCATCATGCTTCGAGTACGGCGATAGAGAATTGTCACTTTCTTTGCTCCTAAACGCAGAGCTGTACGCGATGAATCGATTGCAGTGTTACCGCCACCAAGAACTATGACATGTTCACCAACCTTCAAGGGACGCTTTAGATTGACCTGTTTCAAAAAATCAATGCCATAGATTACTCCCTTTAAATCCTCACCTGGAATACCTGCACGTTGTGGTAAATGTGTACCTGTAGCGACAAAGATTGCATCACTTTTTCTCTGGAGGGTTTCAAAAGCGATATCCTTACCAACTGATGTACTGAGATGGATATTCACGCCTTCTCTCTCGATAAGCTCGATCTCATGCTGAAGCACATGCTTAGGTAAGCGATATTCAGGTATACCATACTGTAGTACGCCACCTGCAATATCCTCAGATTCATAGATATCCACGTCGTAACCCATGCGCACAAGATAATATCCACAAGTCAAACCTGCTGCACCTGCACCAATAATAGATACATGCTTACCATTCTTTGGATGTATGATTTTCTTTGAAAACAGCTGTTCATTTTTATAAGCATAATCGGCAACAAAACGCTTGAGCTCACAGATTGCGACAGGTTCATCAATTGTCCCTCGACGACATTTGTTCTCACAAGGATGCGTACAGACACGTCCACATACTGATGGAAATGGGGTTTCTTGACGGATAAGTTTATAAGCGTCTATAAAACGTCCTTCTGCGATAAGTGCTGTATATCCAGGTATATTGATGTTAGCAGGACAGGTATTTGAACATGGCGATATGAAAAGTTCACTGCATACGCCTGCATGGCATTTCTTATACCGAATATGCTCATCAAATTCTTTTCTGAAATTTTTAATGACACTCAGCACAGGGTTTGGAGCTGTTTGTCCGAGACCACAGATAGATGTCTCTCGGATGGTTTCGCCAAGTAATTCCAGAAGTTCTACATCACCTTCCTCACCTTGTCCTTGAGTAATACGCGTTAAAATCTCCAACATACGTCGGGTACCCACTCTACATGGTATGCACTGCCCACAAGACTCATCTTGGATAAATTCCATGAAAAAGCGTGCAGTATCCACCATGCATGTGTCCTCATTCATGACGATTAGACCGCCAGAACCCATGATGGCTCCAAGTTCCTTGATTGGCAAATAATCCGTCGGTACGTTTAAATCTTTTTGCGTTATGCAACCACCCGATGGACCACCGATCTGTGCTGCTTTAAACTTTTTCTTGCCTGCTATGCCGCCACCGATGTCAAAAAGGATGTTGCCTAAAGGAATACCAATTGGTACCTCTACAATGCCAGTATTAGTGATATCACCAGCAAGTGCAAATACTTTAGTACCTTTGCTAGATGTTGATCCGTAGCCAGAAAACCAAGTTGCACCTTTATATATAATTACTGGTATATTAGCTAATGTTTCAACGTTGTTAATGATAGTTGGGCATTCAAACAATCCTTTTTGGAAAGGGAATGGCGGTTTTTGCCTTGGTTCACCACGGTGTCCTTCTATAGAATTCATAAGTGCTGTTTCTTCTCCACATATGAAAGCTCCAGCACCAATTCGTATTTCCAAGTCGAAGTCGAAGCCTGAATTGAACAAATTACTACCAAGTAAGCCATATTCCCGCGCCTGATCTATTGCAAGTTTCAAGCGTTCAATAGCAAGTGGATATTCAGCCCGAACATATATATATCCAATATGTGCGCCGATTGCGAATCCACCCAATAGAAGCCCTTCTATCACCGAATGAGGATCACCTTCGATTATACTCCGGTCCATAAATGCACCCGGATCACCTTCATCAGCATTACAGATGATATATTTCGTTTTGCCAGAAGCATTAAGACCAGCTTCCCATTTAACACCTGTAGGAAATCCAGCACCGCCACGACCCATAAGCCCTGACGCCTTCACTTCGCGAATGATATCTGCACCTGTTTTAAGCGTTAAGGATTTTGCGGCAGCCATATAACCATCGCGTGCGATATAAGCATCAATCGAAGCATGTTCCATTAAACCACAATTGCGGAGAGCAATTTTAACCTGCTGTTTGAAGAAAGCTATATCATCGATTTTTGGAACATAAGAGTTCAAATTTTTGTCAAAGAAAGTATATTTTTCTACAACTTGCCCTTCACACAGATGCATAGCAATAACTTTGCGCACTTTCTCTGGAGTTAGCTTCGTATAAAATATTCCTTCAGGTTGGATGAGCACAACTGGACCTACCGCGCATGTACCCATGCACCCTGTCTCAATAATCAGTGCCTGGTCGGTAAGTTTATAATCGTCGAGTGCTTCCTTTAAAGCTTTCTCAACTTCACCACAGTCAGAAGACACGCATCCTGCACCACCGCATACTAAAATATGGTACTTTTTAGTAGAAAGCCATTGTTCGTATTCCTGTTTTATCTGCTTTAAATCGTCAATCGAGTGAATCTTCATCGAATATCACCTCGACTTTCTAAGTAATTAGAAATAATTGTATCCAATTTATTGACATTTACCTGCTTATAGACTTGATCATCGATCATCATAGCTGGTGCAAGACCACATGAACCTATACAACGAGCTACTTCAAGAGTAAAAAGACCATCTTCAGTTGTTTGCCCGATATTCACACCTAATTTCTGTTGCAGGTACTCAACTACCCCTTTTCCGCCACGCACATAGCATGCGGTACCTAAACAAACGCGAATTATATGTTCTCCTTTAGGATCTGTGGAGAAAAATGAATAAAATGAAACGACTCCCGTGACCTCTGAAAGCGGTATTTTCATGTTTCTCGCAATGAACTCTTGAAGTTCTAGTGGCAAATATCCATAGATTTCTTGTGCTAAGTGCAGTACTTGGATAAGGCTTCCTTGCTTATCCTTATAAAGATCTATAACATTGGTTATCTGAGCATACGCCCTTTCTTCATCAATTTCGCTACATTTGCAGTTTTGTTGCTGAACACTCATTGTGCTCCTCCTTTTATTTAAAATAAATAGTCGATAAGAAAATTTAACTTGTGAACAATGCGAACCTTGTGCATTTCCAACTAAACTTAATCCGCAAAATTTAACATTTTATGCATTATTATCTCTTTTTTTTTACTTTTAATACGTAAATTAAGAATCATTATACTCCTTAATGTATATAATTACAAGATATTATACCCATGAAAAGTAAATTTTTTATATCCAAAAAATATACTAAATCAGAAATTTTATTCATTAATGTTTAAATCAAATATAATTTTTTTAAATCAAATATATTTTTTTTAGTAGCCTATTATTGATCTATATGATATACTTGTAATTAAAAACTAAGTAAGTATAAAGGATTGATGGATTTGAAAGTTTCAATTTTAAAAAAATTAATTCAAGTTGCAACAGGTCAAAGCGAGGCTGATTTGGTAGTTAAAAATGCTAACATTATAAATATATTTACTAAAGAGATTATAACTGCTGACATAGCAATCCATTCAGGTTACATTGCTGCTATTGGAAGCTTTTCTTCTCAAAATGAGATTTATGTAAAGGATTCC
>JGI20171J29575_12611962_pt1 | contig 10696 bp, 9 predicted proteins | sample TergutNc150P4_FD_29575 | JGI IMG/M metagenome (IMG submission 29575)
GTGGGATTAATTCGAGCGATCCTTGGGAAGCCTTTAATTCCATGGCTTCCTTTAAGGATGCTGCCTAATTTCTTGTAAAGTGGTGTATTATATAACAAATATAGGCTTTTTATAGAAGAAAGAAAAGAGAAAAAAGTAGATTAAGAATTAAATTAAAGAGTAAATTTAAAAATAAATTAAAATTAATATTTAAATTATTAGAGTTTAATTGTATACTTAAAAAGGTTAATTTTTTTATTATAAATATATTCTATTACTAAAGCTTTGGGGGAACTACTCCTAACAGAAATGGACCTGGAGACTACTACCAAAGAATCCTCTTGATTTATCAATGGGGAGTGTCAAGAGAAAAATACATACAGGAGGGTTTTTCATGTATCCGATTAAATTTGAAAATGTATTTTTAGAAAAAATCTGGGGTGGAAGTGATTTTAAGGATTATAAAGAAAATTTGCCCAGCTTATCAATTGGAGAGTGTTGGGAAGTTTCTTGTCATGAGAATGGCATGAGTATTGTAAAAAATGGTGAACTTAAAGGCAAGACATTAAAAGAAATAACAGAAGAATTTGGATTTAAATTAGTAGGAAATAAAATACCACAAGAAGAATTTCCGCTTTTAACTAAGATCATAAGTGCCAAAGAGAGGTTATCCGTCCAAGTGCATCCAGGTGATGACTATGCAGCCTTGAAAGAAGGGTCCCTAGGGAAGACTGAAGCCTGGTATATCCTCGAAGCAGGTGAAGATGCAGAATTGATAATTGGTACTAAAGGATGTACAAAGGAAGAGTTCAAATCAGGCATAGAAAAAAACGATCTAGAAAAATATCTAAATAGGGTAAAAGTCAAGAAAGGCGAATTGTATTTTATAAAGAGCGGGCTTATTCATGCTATTCTAGGTGGAACACTCATACTAGAAATAGAGCAAAACAGTGATATAACCTATAGAGTTTTCGATTATGGAAGAAACAGAGAGCTGCACATAGACAAAGCTTTAGATGTCATTGATTTTAATTTAAAACCCGAAAAAGTCACTAGCTTATCAGTAGATTATGAGGATTATAGCAAAACTTATCTCTGTTTAAATAAATATTTTTCTATTGAGAGATACTGCATAAAAAGATTTTTAGAAGAGAAAAGTGATGAAGAAAGGTTTTATATCTATTTTATCTTAAATGGAGAGGGAAGATTAGAATATGAAGATGGAGTTTTAAGCATTAAAAAAGGGGAGAGCATTCTAATTCCAGCTTATCTAGGAAAATATAAGATAGAAGGAGAGATAACGTTATTAAAGACGTATGTACCTGATATATCAAAAATAAATGCAGAGATATTTTCAAATTATATTTATTATTAAAAAATAAAACAATAAAGATTCATCTTTATTGTTTTATTTTTTAATAATAACTTATTGCCAACTTATTGCCAACTTATTGCCAAAAGGCATCTTTGATTAATTTTATCGAATAATCGCTGGTTTCAGTATTAAAAATGAGTTCGATGACATCAAACCTGGCATTGTATTTTGTTAATTTCTTTTTAAGTAAGTATATCTGCGCTATGTTAGTTATCTTTCTTTGCTTCTTTTTTGTTACTGATTCAGAAGGGTTTGAGTAAATATTGCCAAATCTTGTTTTGACTTCAATGAAACAGATATAATCATGTTCTTTTGCTATTAAATCAATTTCTCCATAAACATTTTCTAGTTTATACCTGAAATTTTTTTCTAAGATCATATAGCCTTTCGAAAGCAGGAAACTTTGAGCCAAATTTTCTCCTAGATCTCCTAATTGTTTTCTATTATGAGAAATCATAATTTTTCTATCAACCCTTATACAAATATTGTAATTATTATATCATTTATAGATATTTTTTTCTATAATGAAGAGCAAAATAAATGTAATTAGAATTAAATAGTAACTTTATAATTTAAAGCTTCTGCAATATGCGCTTTGGTAATGAATTCTTCATCATATAAATCAGATATTGTTCTTGAAACTTTAATTATATTGTTAAAAGAGCGAAAAGAAAATTTAAAATCTTTATATAAATTATCAAGAAATGCTTCGCTTTCACTATTTAATTTGCAAAATTCATATAGATTATCTCCAGATAATTGATTATTATACTTTATATCAAGTTTTTTGTATCTGAATTTTTGCCTTTCTCTGGCATTTAAGACTCTATTTTTTATCTCATTAGCATTTGAACGGGATTTTCTGTTTGTAAACTCGTCATATGAAATGCTTGAGACGCTTAAAGACATATCAAATCTGTCGATTATAGGACCTGATAATTTCTTTAAGTAATTTTTAATATCATTTTCACTACATGTACATTTTTTTAAATTAGAGCCAAAATAACCACATGCGCAAGGATTTAAGGCTGCTATGAGTAGGAAATTTGATGGATATTCTAAGCTGCCATATGATTTTGATATCTTTATTATGCTATCCTCTATAGGCTGTCTTAATACTTCGATGGCTGCTTTTTTAAATTCTAGTATTTCATCTAAAAACAATACTCCATTATGTGCTAAACTGATCTCTCCAGGATTTAACGAATTACCGCCACCTACCATAGCGATTGGAGTGGTAGTGTGATGAGGATCTCTAAATGGAGGAGATAGAGACAATCTGTTGTTATCTTTTAATAAGCCCATGATGCTATATATTTTACTAACTTCTATCGCTTCATCTTTTGTTAGATTAGGGAGGATAGAACAAATTGATCTCGCGAGCATCGTCTTACCAGATCCAGGAGAACCAATTAATAACAGTGGATGCTTGCCCGCAGCGGAGATTTCGAGTCCTCTTTTAGCAAATTCATGACCTAAGATTGACGATATATCTATGTCATAATTTTGTTCATTTGTTAATTCAAATTTTTTAAGTACAATCTTTTTTAGACCCTTTTTTAAGTCTTTTAGATGTTTAATAGGATAAAAATTGATGTCATTTAATATAGCACATTCTTTAAGGTTATCTAGGGGTAGTACAATATTTTTGATGTTTTTTTGAAATGCTTCTATAACCATTGGTAGAACGCCATTTACTGGTTTAACTTCACCTGATAATGATAGTTCTCCAATGAAGATTCTGCCCTTTGGATCGATGTTTATCTGATTAGAAGCTAGCAAAATTGAAACTGCCATTGCAACATCAAAGTGCGTACCTATCTTCTTTATATTTCCTGGTGATAGGTTTACAATGATCTTTCCAGGAGGAAAAACAAAACCAGAATTTACAATTGCACATCTTACCCTTTCTTTTGACTCTTTCACAGCAGCATCTCCAAGCCCTACAATGTTAAATGTTGGCAATCCATTTGAAATATGAACTTCAACTTTGATGATAAATCCATTTATTCCTATAAATGTTGAACTGGATAATTCTTGATACATAAATTCACCTCTTAGTTCAAATATTGACAAGTTAAATTTTTTTAAACATCGAATGAGAATATAAAGATAAAATGTGGTAATAATTTAATAAAATAGTAATAAAAATTTATATTGGAGGTAAAATGGACACTGAGAGAGTTATTTTTGCATTAATAGAATTATCAAATGAAAGAAAGTTAGATATTTTAAAATCTCAAACTGATTTTAGAAACCTATCTATAAGTGATATACCAAAAGAAATTTTACCAACAGACGATAAAGTGGAAGAATTTATTAAAAAAACTGAGGAAGATAACATAAAATTTGTCTTATATGGAGAGGAAGATTATCCAGAAGAGCTTAAGAATTTGTACTCACCTCCTTCTATTATTTACTATAAAGGAGATTTAAGCCTTGTAAATAATGAAATAGCTGCCGTAGTTGGTTCAAGAAAATGCTCATATTATGGGAGTGCAGTTACAAGGTCTATTTCAAACTGTCTATCTTCGATGGATATTACTATAATAAGCGGAGCAGCCAGAGGAATCGATTCGATTGCACATAAGATCGCTTTAGAAAATAGTGCAAAGACCATAGGAGTACTTGGATGTGGAATAGATGTATATTATCCAATTGAAAATAAAAGACTAATAAATTCAATTGCAAGAGATGGATTATTGATCAGTGAATTTCCAATAGGCTACCCACCATTTCCAAAGAACTTCCCTCAAAGAAATAGAATCATCAGTGCGCTCAGCAAAATAGTAATAATTACAGAAGCCACTGAAAAAAGCGGAGCTCTCTATACAGCTAATTTTGCATTGGAACTAAATAAAGATGTCATGGCAGTTCCAGGAAACATAAATGAAAATAGCTATAGAGGGTGCAACAATTTAATAAAAGAAGGAGCGCTTATATATACATCAAAGGATGATTTATTCACTTATTTTTGCAAAGAGATGCCACAAGATGAAAATATTCTATCAGAAGATGAAAAAAAAGTAATGAAAATCATCGATTTTACTCCAAAGCATCTAGAGGATATTAGAAGGTATAGTAAAATAGATTATGAGAAATTGAATATATTACTTCTAAATTTACAATTTAAAAATAAAATCACTTGTATTATAGGAAATTATTATGTAAAATGTGTTAATGAATAACGCTATAGAGGGGGTGCTATCCGAGAAATCGGAGTTTTATGGGAGAAAGATTAGTTATAGTTGAGTCTGCGGCAAAAGCAAAGACTATTGAAAAGTATTTAGGTAGTACTTATAAGGTTATTGCTTCCCTTGGTCATATTAGAGATTTACCTAAAAGTCAATTAGGAGTAGATATAGAGAACAACTTTGAACCTAAATATATAACAATAAGGGGAAAAGGTGAAATCATAGAAAAACTAAAAAAAGCGTCTAAAAAATCCGAAAAAATATATTTAGCTACGGACCCAGATAGAGAAGGAGAAGCTATATCGTGGCATTTAAATAATATATTAAAAGTCGATGAGAGTAAGATCTTTAGGATAGAATTTAATGAAATAACAAAGACTGCTGTAAAAAATGCGATTAAAAACCCAAGAAAAGTAAATATGAATTTAGTAGATGCGCAGCAAGCAAGAAGGGTATTAGATAGACTTGTAGGCTATGAGATAAGTCCTATCTTGTGGAGGAAGGTCAAGTGGGGATTAAGCGCAGGTAGAGTTCAATCTGTCACGATGAAGATCATATGTGAAAGAGAAGAAGAGATTAAGAACTTTGTATCGAAGGAATTTTGGACAATAGAAGTCAAGGTTAAAGGATATGCAAATTTCGTATTAAAATTAATCTCATATGGCAAAGAAAAGGTAGAAATATTTAGCGAAGAAGAAGCAAACAAGATAATTGAAGAGTTAAAAAGAGGAAAATTTATCGTAAAATCCATAAAGGATAGCAAGAGATCGAAGAATCCACTTCCTCCTTTTATCACCAGTACTCTCCAGCAAGATGCGTATAAAAAACTGAGCTATACCACGAAAAAGACTATGAATATCGCTCAAAAATTATATGAAGGTGTTACAATTGAAGGGCATGGCACTGTAGGACTTATCACGTATATGAGGACGGATTCAACTAGAATATCTGAAGAAGCCCAAGCAAATTGTCATGATTTTATAATAAAAAACTATGATAAAAAATATGTTCCAGAGACGAGAAGAGTATATAAAAGCAAGAAAAATGCCCAAGATGCTCACGAAGCTATCAGACCATCTGATGTTTATTTAACGCCTGACAAGGTTAAGGTTTCGCTTCCTGACGAGCAATATAAATTATACAAATTGATTTGGGAAAGATATGTTGCAAGCCAAATGAGTAATTGTGAATATGAAACAAGGACCATAGAGGTTCAAAATGACAAATATATTTTAAGATTTTCAGGAAGCAAAATGATCTTTGATGGATTTATGAAACTATACAGTTATACCATTGAAAACGAAGAGGATATAAAAAGTTTTCCACAAGTTAAAGAAGGGGAAGAATTAAAATATAATTCAATCGATGGAAAGCAGCATTTTACTCAACCTCCTCCGAGATTTACAGAGGGATCGCTTGTAAAATTCTTAGAGGAAAATGGCATAGGCAGACCGAGTACTTATGCTCCTACGATTTCTACATTGCTAGTGAGGAAGTACATCGACAAAGAAAAAAAGCTATTTGTTCCTACAGAGCTTGGATACATTGTAAATAGCATAATGGAAAAATATTTTAAATCAATAGTAGATATTGACTTTACAGCTGATATGGAAAATAAGCTTGATTTAATTGAAGAGGGAAATTCAGATTGGAAGAAAATAGTAGAAGACTTCTTCACTCCTTTTAAGGAAAATGTAGATATAGCTGAAAAAGAAGTGTCAAAGATCAATATCGAAGATGAAGTAAGCGATATTCCATGTGATAAATGCGGTAAGCTCATGGTAATAAAAAGAGGGAGATTCGGTGAATTCTTGGCTTGTCCTAATTATCCTGAATGCAAAAATACCAAGCCAATCGTGAAGAATTTAAACATCAAATGTCCTAAATGCAGTGGAGAGATCCAAATAAAAAAGAGCAGAAAAGGCAAAACATTTTATGGATGTTCAAATTATCCAAACTGCGATTATGTGAGTTGGTATGAGCCAGTGAATGAAAAATGTCCGGTTTGTGGTGCTTTGAAAGTCAAGAGAGTTTCAAAAACAAAAGGAACCTATAGAATTTGTCCTAATGCTGAATGTCCATCTAAAGAAAAGAAGAAAGACAAAAAATAATTTTTAAACAAATGATAAGGAGTAAAATAATGGATTCTACATGCTATAAGATAAGGTTATTTTTAAATATTGCTGAAAGCTTAGGTCGCAGCGAATTTTTTAATAAGTTATTAGAATATCTTTATGAAAATATGGACTGTAGTAGCATTATTATAGATGATCATGGTAATATATTATATTCAAAAGTTTCTATGATTCCACAGAGTTCATGTTGGAATATCATTGAAAACGAGAAGAAAATCAGGGAGATAGCTACTAAAAAAATAAATTTAATAAAAAACATCTTATATAATTTTAATTATAATGAATTAAGCTTATTGGATGAATATGATTGTGCAAAAGTAGAGAAATGTTATGGAGTCTTAATTCCAATAGAAACTGAAAACCATAGGGATTTTTCCATCTTACTCTTTAAATATACATCAGAGTTTTTACAAGATGATGAGATAATATATGAAATAATCTCTTCATTCATATTGATAATGGAGAAGAATAATAAAAAAACAGAACTATCTCATATGTTAAAAAAGAATAGTGATATAATTTCAGTGATAAGCATATTGTCTTATTCTGAAGTGAAAGCTGTTCAACATGTTATTTATGAATTAGATGGAAAAGATGGAATTTTAGTCGGCTCTAAGGTTGCAAATGAAGCTAGAATAACAAGATCAGTAGTTGTAAATGCTCTAAGAAAATTAGAAGGTGCGAGCATAATACAGACAAGATCATTAGGAGTCAAAGGTACAAATATTAAATTTTTAGTACCAATTGATAAATTACAAGAAGCTATAAAAAATAAATAGTTATTGAACATTAAAATATCCTATGATATAATGATTTAGAAAAAATACACACATCATTTTTGTTATGATAAGGTGCTAGGAATAGTCTATCATAAGTCAATGGTGGAGGAATAAAACCTAAGGAGGATGAAAAAACATGTCGGTAATTTCAATGAAACAATTATTAGAAGCTGGTGTTCACTTTGGACATCAAACTAGAAGATGGAATCCTAAGATGGGTCAATATATCTTTACAGAGAGAAATGGAATTTATATAATTGACCTGCAAAAAACTGTCTCTAAAATCGATATTGCCTATGAATTCATTAAATCAGTTGTAGAAGAAGGCAAAGAAGTCATATTTGTCGGTACAAAAAAGCAAGCTCAAGAAGCGGTTCAAGATGAAGCTGTAAGATGCAATATGCACTATGTAAACAACAGATGGCTTGGTGGAATGCTAACGAATTTTAAAACCATAAAAGGTAGAATTAAGCAGCTTGAAAGGCTAGAAGAGATGGAAAACGATGGCACTTTTGATATATTGCCTAAGAAAGAAGTCATTAAATTAAAGCACGAGAAAGAAAAGCTTATTAGGAATCTAGGTGGAATTAAAAATTTAGATACAGATAATGTTGGAGCCATTTTTGTAATAGATCCAAGAAAAGAAAAAAATGCTGTGGATGAAGCAAAAATACTCGGTATTCCAATCGTTGCAATTGTTGATACGAATTGCGATCCAGATGAAGCAGACTATGTTATACCTGGAAATGATGACGCTATAAGAGCAGTTAAATTAATTGCATCAAAGATTGCAGATGCGGTTATCGAGGCAAGACAAGGAGAACAGTCCGCTTAGCAATTTATATATGAGATTCGAAGGTAGATGAGTTTTCTCATTTACCTTTTATAAAATAATACTTTTTAGGAGGAGTAAAAATGATTACGGCTACGATGGTCAATGACTTGAGGAAAAAAACTGGTGCAGGGATGATGGATTGTAAAAAAGCACTCGTTCAAGCGGAAGGAAATGAAGACAAAGCAATAGAGATTTTAAGAGAGAAAGGACTTGCTAATGCTGGTAAAAAATCTGATAGAATAGCTGCTGAGGGATTAGTGATTGCGCAAGTTTCAGATGATAGAAAGACTGGAGTTTTAGTGGAATTCAACTGTGAAACAGATTTTGTAGCGGCTAATGAAGATTTTAAAAACTTGGGTCATGATATTGCTAAACGATATATAGATTCTGATGCATCAAGCTTAGAAGATTTAATAAATGAGAAAGTTTCATCAGGAGATGTTACCATAAAAGATGCTATCGTTAATTTAATTGCACGGATAGGGGAAAATATGACTTTAAGAAGAGTTAAAAAGATGAATGTATCTAATGGAATCATCAATAGCTACATACATGCAGGTGGAAAGATTGGAGTGCTTGTTAAATTAGAATGTGATAATTCAGATGAAGTATTGGTGCAGCTTGCAAAGGATTTAGCAATGCAAATAGCAGCTGCAAATCCTGAATATATAGATAGGAATTCTATTGACGAGGACTTCTTAAAAAAGGAAAGAGAAATCTATAAAATTCAAGCTATGAATGAGGGTAAGCCAGAAAAGATAGCTGAAAAAATGGTTGAAGGAAAGATTCAAAAATATTATAAAGAAAAGTGTCTGATTGATCAAGTTTGGGTTAGGGATCCAGATTACTCGATAAATAAATTGATTTCAGAAAAATCAAGTCAAATTGGAGCTGAGATTAAATGTACTGAATTTGCAAGATTTGAAAGAGGAGAAGGAATAGAAAAGAAAGTAGAAGATTTTGCTTCAGAAGTACAAAGACAAATTAAGGGATAATAATTTGAGGTTTATTTTGTAGTTTTTATATAGTTATTTAAAGGGACAATTTTAGTCCCTTTTTCAAAATCAAAAAAACATAAAATAGTTTTAAATTATCGCTTAAGGAGGTATAATATATATGTTAACAAAATACAAAAGAGTTTTGCTCAAACTATCTGGAGAGGCACTTGCTGGTGAGAAGGGTTTTGGAATAGACTTCGATATAGTGCAAAAAGTAGGTAAAGAAATAAAAAAGATCATCGATCTTGGAATCGAAGTTGGCATAGTTATAGGCGGAGGTAATATCTGGAGAGGTAGAGATGGCAAAGGTATGGATAGGACTACTGCAGACCATATGGGAATGCTGGCTACTTGCATCAATGCGCTTGCTCTTCAAGATTCTTTGGAAAGGCTTAATGTTGAAACTAGGGTTCAAACTGCTATAGAAATGAAAGAAATTGCAGAGCCGTTTATCCGAAGAAGAGCCATGAGGCATTTACAAAAGGGAAGAGTAGTGATATTTGGAGCAGGGTCAGGAAATCCATATTTCACAACTGATACTGTTGCAGCGCTTAGGGCAGCGGAATTAGAGGCTAATGTCATGCTTTTAGCTAAAAATGTGGATGGAGTATATGATAAAGATCCAAATAAATATTCTGATGCTAAAAAGATAGATCAATTGACTTATTTAAATATTTTGGAAATGGGACTGCAAGTTATTGACTCAACAGCGGCATCCTTATGCAAAGATAATAACATACCTATAATAATTTTTGGCTTAAATGATGAAAATAGTATTCTAAAAGTTATTTCTGGAGAAAAAATAGGAACTATAGTATGTAATTCTTAAGAAAATGGAGTGAAAAATAAATGATTAAAGATATTTTGACAAATGTTGATGAAAAAATGGTGAAATCTGTTGATCTTCTAAAAAAAGAATTGAGTATGTTAAAAGCAGGTAAAGCCAGTGCTTCTATGTTAGATAAAATACAAGTTGAGTGTTATGGCTCTAAGAATAATAAAATAAATACAATTGCAAATATTTCTACACCAGAACCTAGAATATTGCAGATAATTCCATATGATAAATCTACACTTAAAAATATAGAAAAAGCAATACAAAAATCTGATTTAGGAATTAATCCGATCAATGATGGTAATATCATTAGACTCGTTGTTCCGGAATTGACTGAGGAAACGAGAAAGAGATCGGTAAAAAATATTAAAAAGCAAGGAGAAGATATAAAAGTAGCTATTAGAGCCATCAGAAGAGAAGCAAACGATAAATTGAAAAAGTTAAAAAAAGAGGATGTTTCTGAAGATGAAATAAAGAATGCTGAAAATGAATTACAAAAAAAGACAGATAATCATATTAAAGAAATAGATAAAATAATAGAGAATAAAGAAAAAGAAATAATGGCT
>JGI20171J29575_12611959_pt1 | contig 10675 bp, 9 predicted proteins | sample TergutNc150P4_FD_29575 | JGI IMG/M metagenome (IMG submission 29575)
GCTTTCCAACCTTAAAGGGATATTTCCTGATTCGGAAATATACTATTATCGCACAACAGGAGGCGCAGAAATTGATTTTATAATGAAATCAAATAATCAAACTATCGCTATCGAATGTAAGGCTTCTTTTTCTCCTTCCTTATCAAAAGGCAATTATATTGCTATTGAAGATATTGTGCCGGATCGTACCTTTATTGTTACTCCTTCTCCGGATTGTTGGTCAATGAAAGAGGGTATTGATGTTGTTTCGATAGAAAAACTGATGTATCACTTAGGTTATCCACATGAAAATTAAACAAATATTTCTCTTCCCTTTAGTTTTCTTTTGTGTTGTAATACAAGCGCAAACACCTGATAACAAAATATTTAATCTGTTTTTTGAAAAACAGTATAACAAAGTAATTGAAACTGTTGAAAATACAAAAACAGCAAATATCAACGATTTTTATTATGCCGGATTGAGCGCGGAAACGTTAGAAGATGCCATATTATCTGCATTCTATTTTAAAAAATGTATCGTCATAGACACTACTTTTGTGCCTGCTAAAATCAGTTTGGCGAAAGCGCTTTTCCAAAATGAAGAATATGTCAGTGCGATTGAAATTTATGCTAACTTATTGGAAACAGATACTTTAAATGCTTTCTTGTGGGGCGGGCTGGGCGACTGTTATGCAAAAATGATGCTTTTGCCGCAGGCTTACTCTTGTTATGAGAATGCTTTTTATCTTAATCCGAGAAACAGTTCTAATACCTTAAAATTTGTTTCAGTTTTGGGAGCGTTGAGAAACAAAGATTATATGGAGGAGGCGCTTTTTTATTGCGATTCGACTTTGTTTTACAATGAAAACAATAAACCGCTGTTGCGAAAAAAAGCATCTGTTCTTTTTGCACATAAGGAGTTTCTTCAAGCAGCGCCGGTGCTGGAGCTTTTGATGAGCCAGCGCGACAGTTCGTTTCAGGTTTTAAAACAGGCAGGGATTTGTAAAGCATTGGTTAATAAGTATGATGCAGCAATTTTTCTACTTCGGAAAGCACATCAGCAATCCAAAAAAGATATGGAGGTGATGTTGCATTTGGCATCCTCTTTGTCGCACAAACCGGAACTTTTTGATGAAACTCTTGAGGTAATTTCAGAAATACGCAAAAACATAGAGCCCGATTCTGCTATTATCTATCAAACAAATACGTTATTGGCACAGAGTTATTTGGGTATAAAAGATACCGTTAATGCCATTCTTCAATATTATTATTCTATAAATCAAGAAAATAGAGATGACAGACTGTTGCGTATGGCAAGTTTGGCAAATCAGATAGCGCTTGAATCGTCAAACTCTTTGCTGTGGTACGTGCATTACTATTTTTTACAAAACTTTGAGCCTGAATATGAGCGTAATTGGAATTTCCAGCGACAAAAGAGTTTTTCGCAATTTCTTCTGGGAGAATATTTTAAATATATGCACATGTCCGGAAAAAAGAAAGTAAGTTGGCAAACTTTCGATGGAAAATGGAAAACCATTACGATGAACGATTTACAGGAATTGTTAAAATAAACTACTTCTCCTGACCTCGTCAAGGATAAAAGGATAATGAAAGTCTTTAAATTTTATGGCACAGGGTCGTAACCACTTCCACCCCAAGGATTACACCGTATAATCCGTTTTATTGTTAACCAACTGCCTTTCAGTGCGCCGTATTTCTGTATCGCTTCTATGCCATATTGCGAACAGGTAGGGGTAAAACGACATTGTTTTCCCAGAAAAGGAGATAACGTGAATTGATACACTTTTATCAATCCTATAAAAACCCCCGAAATAAGTTTGTTTAAGTGACGGGTGACAGGTGACAAGTGGCGGGTGACAATCATTTAATATTTAATATCTAAGCTCTAATATGCTCTGGCAAACACTACCCTTTGCGCCGATGGTTTTCCCGTTAAAATACATTTGCCTTCCTCTTTTTTATTATCAAAAGGAATGACGCGGATAGTGGCTTTGGTTTTCTCTTTAATCAGTTCTTCGGTTTCGGATGTACCGTCCCAGTGGGCGAGTACAAAGCCGCCTTTGTTATCCAAAATGTCAATAAATTCTTCCCACGTATCTGCGGTATGTGTATTTTCCTCTCTGAATTTCAACGCTTTATTATAGATATTTTGTTGAATATCTTGTAACAGAGTTTCAATATGTTCTGCTAAACCGTCGAAAGAGGCGGTGTGCTTTTCAAGTGTGTCGCGGCGGGCTATCTCTACCTGATTATTTTCCAAGTCACGCGGTCCGATAGCAATTCGCACCGGAACGCCTTTTAACTCATATTCATTGAATTTCCAACCGGAGCGTTTAGAATCATCGTTATCAAATTTTACGGAGATATTTTTTGATTTTAATGCAGCGCATAAAACGGATACTTTTTCAGTAATTGCCTGTAATTGTTCTTCTGTTTTATAAATGGGAATAATAACCACTTGCAACGGCGCTAATTTTGGAGGCAGTACCAATCCGTTATTATCTGAATGACACATAATGAGTGCGCCTATTAAACGGGTGGAGACGCCCCACGAGGTTGCCCAAACGTAATCTAACTGGTTTTCTTTGTTCAAAAATTTCACATCAAATGCTTTGGCGAAGTTTTGCCCTAAAAAGTGTGAAGTTCCAGCCTGTAAGGCTTTTCCATCCTGCATTAAGGCTTCAATACAGTATGTTTCTACAGCGCCGGCAAAACGTTCGTTTGGAGATTTTACGCCTCTCAGTACAGGCATTGCCATAAACTTTTCGGCAAATTCTGCATATACATTTAACATTTTTTCTGCCTCAACGATGGCTTCTTCGCAGGTGGCGTGCGCTGTATGTCCTTCCTGCCACAAAAACTCTGCAGTGCGCAAAAATAAACGGGTGCGCATTTCCCAACGCACTACATTTGCCCATTGGTTACACAAAATAGGCAAATCGCGATACGACTGTATCCAATTCTTGTAAGTATCCCAGATAATAGTTTCGGAGGTGGGGCGCACAATAAGTTCCTCTTCTAATTTTGCTTCCGGGTCCACCATAACGCCGCCGTTGGGGTCGGTTTTGAGGCGATAGTGGGTAACTACTGCGCACTCTTTGGCAAAACCTTCTACGTGGTCGGCTTCACGGCATAGAAACGATTTGGGAATAAAAAGCGGGAAATACGCGTTCACGTGTCCGGTATCTTTAAACATTTTGTCTAACGCATCGTGCATATTTTCCCAAATTGCGTAACCGTAAGGTTTAATTACCATACAGCCGCGCACGGCGGAGTTTTCCGCCATATCTGCCTTTTTAACGATGTCGTTGTACCATTTTGAATAATCTTCTTCCTGGGTTGTAAAATCTTTTGCCATAATAAACGAGGTTTGCGGTGAGCGGTTTTACCGCATACCGTTTTTGGGCGGCAAAAATAGAATATTATAAATAAGTAAAGATATTTTTTGTGATTCTCTATTGGGTCTGTGTCTCTGTGCTGAAAAAATAGATATTAAGCACAGAAACACTGAGAACACAAAGTGGTACAGAGGAAGTATAATTACTTTTTCCTGAAATAAATCTCTATCGGAACCCCAGAAAAGTCCCAATGTTCTCGCATTCTATTCTCTAAAAACCGCTTGTAGTCTTCGCGCACATACTGGGGAAGATTGCAGAAAAAAGCAAAAGCAGGAAAAGCGGTCGGCAGTTGTGTTACAAACTTAATTTTCACCATTTTATCTTTTACCATCGGAGGAGGTTGGTTTTTGATGATGGGCAACAATGTGTCGTTCAATTCTGATGTAGAGATTCTACGTTGTTTATTATTATAAACGGCTACCGCTGTTTCCAACACTTTGAAAATGCGTTGTTTGTTAATTACGGAAGTAAAAATTACCGGCACATCATTAAATGGGGCAAGTCGCTTTTTAACCAACTCTTCATACTCTTTGTGGGTTTTGTGGTCTTTTTCAACCAAATCCCATTTATTCATCACTACCACTACTCCTTTTCTGTTTCGTGCTGCCAAACTGAAAATGGCAATATCCTGTGCATCAAAACCATCTGAGGCATCGCACATTAAAATGCACACATCGCTGTTTTCAATGGCACGCACGGCACGCATAACGGAATAAAACTCAAGGTTTTCTTCTACTTTTTTCTTTTTGCGCAATCCTGCGGTATCTACCAAATAAAAATCGAATCCAAAACTGTTAAAGCGTGTGTAAATAGAATCGCGGGTAGTGCCGGCAAGCGGCGTAACAATATTTTGTTCTTTACCCAGAAAAGTGTTGATAATGGAAGATTTGCCTACATTGGGTTTTCCCACAATCGTAATGCGCGGGAGTTCTTCGTCGTAATGTTCCTCTTCTTTAGAAAAATGTTTGACCACCTCATCTAAAAGTTCGCCGGTGCCACTACCGGAAACTGCCGAGATAGAATAAATATTTTCAAAACCTAACGCATAAAATTCAGCGTGGTCAAAATAATTTGAAGGACTATCAATTTTATTTACAGCCAAATAAAACGGTTTTTTCGATTTTCTCAACATTTTTGCTACATCTTCATCTAATGGCGATAAACCCTCACGACCATCTACCATAAAGATAATTACGTCGGCTTCTTCGAGCGCCAATGCCACCTGTTTACGTATTTCAGTTTCAAAAATGTCATCGGAGCCTACCACATAGCCGCCGGTATCTATTACCGAAAATTCGTAGCCGTTCCAGTCGGCATGTCCGTAATTTCTATCTCGTGTTACGCCGGCAATTGCATCTACAATGGCTTCACGGGTTTGAGTTAAACGGTTGAAAAGCGTTGATTTTCCAACATTTGGAGTTCCAACTAAAGCGACAATATTTCCCATAAATTATTATTTAAAATTTGTGGGCAAAAATAGAAGAACTTGTTTATTAAATACTATAGTTTTTTTAGGCAAAAAAATAATTCGTTATTTTCGCCAAAAAAAAATCAAAAATTGAACTGGAAGCAGTTAATTTTTCAAACTTGGGTAATCTATTTTTTGAGATGCATGAAATTGATTCCGCATTATTTTGTTCCAAAAAAGAAGATTAGATATTGCCTATAAAGCATTATTTGAAAAGAATATTGAAATTATTGAATATCAAAAGCAATCATCAGAAACATATCAGGAAAAATACAGGAAAAGCGCACTTACGCATGATATGCAAGATGAACTTTTAGACGTCATTTTAAGTATTATGGAATCTCCTGCTATTTTTTTGAGGGCGCAAACATACAACACCAAAACACGTTTGTCAAGAGGGTAAGAATTGAAATTTGTTTGTGAATATTTAAAATCTGAAAAAATCATTTTAATTTGCACCATAATTTAATAAGCATATTATTACGGCAACAGCAATAATTAAAAACAAACAATATAATAAAATTTTAAAATGAAAAAAAACCACATTTCCAACCCCATAAAGAAAATAATCCAATTTTCAATTCTCAATTGCTTTCTACTTTCTGCCTTCTGCTTTCTGCTACCTGTAGCGGTTTCAGCGCAGTTTTCCGGAGGCGACGGCACGTCCGGAAATCCGTATATTATTACCACCCAGGCAGAATTAACCCAGTTGGCAACGTATGTAAATGCACTCAACACAACCTATAATGATAAATATTACAAATTGGGGAACGATATTGACCTTTCCGACTATCAAACCGGTACAGGGTGGATAATCATAGGGCGGCGAGTTGGTATAACCAATTATTCCTTTAAAGGAGATTTCGACGGCAACAATCACAAGATTACAGGACTGTATATTAACGACCCCAATCGTTTTTATCAGGGATTGTTCGGTATGGTTGATTACGGAACGGTACGGAATCTCGGCGTTGAAGGCGCTAATATTGCCGGTGGTGGCGCAATTGGCGCTTTGATAGGATATGCAACCTACAGTACCATCACAAACTGTTATTCTACAGGAAGCGTCAGTTGTCCAACTTCCGGATTTATTGATGCCGGCGGCTTGATTGGCTCTATTGATAGTTGCATGGTGTCCGGCTGTTATTCTACCGCAACTGTTACCGGCGATTATGCCGGCGGTTTAATCGGTTTTTTTCAGGGAATGGAAGGTTTCAGTACAGTGATCAACTGCTATTCTACAGGAAACGTAAATGGTCATCAGAATACAGGAGGTATATCGTCAATGGTTCAAAAAGCCGGAAGTAACATTACCAATTGTTATTCTACCGGAAATGTTACCGGAAATAATTGGGTAGGAGGTATATCAGGAAACATAAGCAATTATTCCGCGATAACCAATTGTTATTCTCTTGGGAATATTTCCGGCGCTGCGTGGATTGGAGGAATAGTAGGAATGATAGACAATTGGAGTACGGTATCTCATTGCTACGCCACAGGCAGCGTAACAGGTTCAAGCAATACCGGCGGTATTGCAGGACGCGTTGCCAATTCAAGTAATGCAAACAATTGTGCTGCACTTAATATTAGTGTAAGCAGCCCAGGTGCAAGCGGAAGAGTAACCGGCAGTCTTACAGATGGCGGTACGGTTACTTCCAATATCGCTTTTGAGGGTATGTTAAACTATAACGGCACTACATCATGGAATAATATCGGCTTAAACGATAGAGACGGCGAGAGTATCAGTAAAGTGGCTATCCACGCTGACGGTACGCTTGGCGGACGTTTTACCTCCGCCGGAGGCTGGACCACATTCAACGGTTTACTCCCGGGGTTTGTCGTTCCTACTCCGATGCCTGTACATTTGCGCCTAACCGATGCTCCGGTGATCACAACAGAAACTTTGCCAAATGGGGAAATTGATATACCCTATAGCCATACCCTTACTGCCACCGGCGCTACTCCTATTACATGGGTACTGCAAGGCGGTAGTTTGCCCACCGGATTATCACTCTCTACCGCCGGCGTTATTTCCGGAACACCCACCACAGCAGGCGCTTTTTTTATTTCGGTGAGAGCAACCAATAGTATTGGAAGCGACATTAAAAATTTTATATTAACTGTTATCGATGTTAATACAACACCACCCACCATTACTACAACAACGTTGCCCAACGGTGAAACAGGAGTACCATATAACCAAACTCTTACCGCTACCGGAGATACACCTATTATATGGTCGTTACAAAGCGGTAGTTTGCCCACAGGATTAAGTCTTTCTCCCGAAGGCATAATTTCAGGAACACCTACCGCAACAGGAACGTTTACCTTTACGGTAAAAGCAACCAACAATTTCGGAAATGACACTAAGATTTTAACCATTATCATTGAAAATAGCGCCGTGCCACCTGCTATTACTACAACAATGCTCCCCCACGGAACAGTGGAAATAGCATACAGCGAAACCCTTACCGCCATTGGAGATAATCCTATAATATGGTCGCTACAAGAGGGCAACTTGCCCACAGGATTGGAACTCTCAACAAACGGCATTATTTCCGGCATACCCACCAATGAAGGAACGTTTACCTTTACGGTAAAAGCAACCAACAACGCCGGAAACGACACAAAAGAGTTGAGTATTATTATTGAAAAAGGGGAAGGTATTGAAGAAAATCTATTAGTAAACATTGCGATTTATCCAAACCCAACCACAGGAGAATTACGAATTACAAATTACGAATTACGAATTACGAATATTGAGGTATTTGATGTTTACGGTAAATGTCACTCGTTAGTTGTTTCTCGTCACGAAAACGGCGAAGCCGTAGTCAACGTTTCGTATTTCCCTGCCGGAATCTATTTTCTGAAGATACAAACTAACAAAGGTGCGGTAACCAAACAAATCATAAAACAATAAAACCCTGTTTTGCTACAAAACTTCTAATTCTTAAAAATGCTTTCTATTTCAAATATTTCCTATAAATACCAAAAATATGCTGTATTAAAAGATGTTTCTTTTGAACTGCAAAAAGGGGATTATTGTGCTATCATAGGTCCAAACGGTTCGGGAAAAACTACGTTATTGAATATTATTTCCGGTGCACTCAAAAAACAGGAAGGAAATATTCAGATTTCGGGTAAAAAAATGGAAGATTATCAAGTTAAAGATTTGGCGAAGCAAATTTCCGTAGTACCGCAACGGAGCGAGCCCGTTTATCATTTTTCGGTTTTTGATATGGTAATGTTTGGAAGACATCCTTACCAAACGCGATGGAATTATTATAATCCCGAAGATGAAGATATTGTTATTGATGCTTTAAAGAAAACAAATCTGTTGTCTTTAAAAGATAGAATGACATCACAGTTGAGCGGCGGGGAGTTTCAGCGCACGTTAATTGCCCGTGCCATCGCCCAGCAAGCGCCGCTGATGTTGTTAGACGAACCGCTGGCAAACTTAGATATTCCGCATCAGTTTGAAATTCTGGAAATATTATCGGATCTCAACCGCGCCAAACAAATCACCATTGCAATGGTGATTCACGACCTCGCACTGGCAATGCAGGCAATTCCAAAAAGTTTACTATTAAAAAACGGTCAACTAATGTATTTCGGAACAACTTCAAAAATTTGTGAAAACGCATTGATTTATAAGTTGTTCGACTTGGATGAAAGTTATATCGTGAATGAGTTTGGGAATGTGAGAAAACGGATGACAAGCACAACGAGTGATAAACGCGACAAGTGATACTCCTTCTAATTTGTCACCGTTCACCATTTTAAAATTTTAATGATTTTCTTTAAAACACTTCAACCGTTCTTCCAACACCGGCATCTGCTCCATTTTGATAAGCGAAACGCAGGCGCGTAATCCTTCCGTACGTTCGCTGCCCGTGATTGCCAAAGAGATTGCGCTAATGCCGTAATAAAGAAACTCTTTTAGCAACTCCTCACCGCTGAGTCCGGGATAACTTACTGTAAAATAAAAACCATCGGCAAGTGGTTGGTCTTCATCTTTATCATACACAATTTGAAAGCCGTTTTCTAAAAAGAGCCGTTTCATAATGTTGGCTTTTTCTGCATAGATTTTCACATCGTCCAAAAAATTATAAACACCATCGTTACAGGCTTTTAATATGGCTGCCAATCCATATTGCGCCGAGTGGGACGTGCCGGAACTGATGGCATACACCGTACCGTAAATAATGGCGCGACCCAATTTCGGAGTGTTAAAATAGGGAATTAAATCGGGAAATTCTCTGTTGTACATTTTGTCTGACAGCACCAGCAACCCCATTCTTTCACCTGCATAACTAAACGATTTTGAACTGGAAATCAACAGGGCGTAATTATCTGTGTATTTGCTCACTGTAGGCTGAAACGGCGGTACACCGGGCTTGGAAATATCTCTGCGAAAATCCATACCAAAATACGCTAAATCTTCAAAAACGCACACATCGTATTGGGTGGACAGTTCGCCGATAATTTGTAACTCTTTCTCTGTAAAGCATATCCATGACGGATTGTTGGGGTTGGAGTAAATGATGGAGTGGATATTTCCTTTTTCCAAATAACTGATAAGTTTGTTGCGCAGTTTATCGCCACGGAAATTATACACATCAAAAGTCTCATATTTAAGCCCTAAAACTCTGTGTTGCTGTTTTTGTACGGGAAAACCGGGGTCAATAAACAGGGTGGTGTCTCTTTCTTTGCGCGCCCGAACGAAAGTCATAAACCCCGCCATGCCGCCCATCATCGAGCCTACGGTGGGAATGCAGCCATCGGAGGAGACCTCTAAATCTAAAAAGTTTTTTACAAAGCGCGACATCTCCTTTTTCAATACCGGTGCGCCCTCAATATCTGGATAAATCGCTGCTACTCCGCTTTTTAACGCTTCAATTTGCGCATTTACGCCAATTTGGCAGGCAGGCAAACCGGGAATCCCCATTTCCATACGAATAAACGGAATGCCGCTTGCTGTTTCAATATCGTTAATCAATTTCTTAATTTCTCTGATTGAAGCGCTTCCCACTTTACTTATGCCGCTTTCTGCAACTATTTTGTTTACAACTTGTTCAGGGATTGGAGTCTGTTTTCCAGCCATAATAAAAATGTTTATTTATAAAATTGCGCAAAAGTAAAAAAGTTTCTGTTATATGAAAAAATACTTTTGCAACGAAAATTAAGAGTAGTAAAATTTTTTGAATTATTTATCGTTAATTTTTGCAGGTTATTAACCACAAAGGACACAAAGGATTTCACAAAGGACACAAATATAAATTGTTATGACAGAGAATGAATTATCTAAAATTGTATTTAATGCCGGTACAAAAATACATAAAGCATTAGGACCCGGATTATTAGAAAGCGCTTACGAAGAATGCCTTTTTTATGAACTGCAAAAGCAGGGTTTATCAGTGGAAAAGCAAAAAGCGTTACCACTAATTTACGAAGAAGTAAAATTAGATGCCGGTTATAGGATTGATATATTTGTTGAAAGAAAATTAGTCGTCGAAATTAAATCTGTGGAGGCGTTGCATGATATACATTTGGCACAGATTTTAACGTATTTAAAATTAAGCAACTGCAAATTGGGTTTATTGATAAACTTCAATACAGTATTATTTAAAAATGGTGTAAAAAGAGTAATTTATGGACAATTATAGTGTTCTTTGTGAAATCCTTTGTGTCCTTTGTGGTAAAAAAACATTCTTCCCAATGCTAAAAAATAAGATTTAACCAAAAAAAATTTCCTGAATATGCAAAATAGAAAACCCCCTTTAGTCATACTCCCCGTTTTTCCGGGTAC
>JGI20171J29575_12611958_pt1 | contig 10674 bp, 10 predicted proteins | sample TergutNc150P4_FD_29575 | JGI IMG/M metagenome (IMG submission 29575)
CCCTATCATAGATAACCTTAGATGCTCTCTGCGATGCCCCTTTTTCTAAAAAATAAATGCCGACTCTATCTCCGCCGCGAGCAATATAGGATGTATCAACACCATATCTTCTCAATGAATTGACTGCTGCCTGTCCGATTTCATGCTTAGGAAGTTTTGTAACAAATCTCGCATCAAATCCAAAATTTGCGAGAGACACCGCCACATTAGCTTCTCCTCCTCCGAAAGTCGCACCAAAGGAATCTGCTTGTACAAATCTGTAATATCCCTCTGGAGCAAGGCGCAGCATTATTTCGCCAAAAGTAACAACTCTTTTATTCATTAAAGATCATCTCCTTTTATTTTTGCACTAAATGCACTGCAAAACCTGAAAATTCTTCCTCCAAATATACTGCAATCAGCTTACCATTTGCCATCTTTGCTGAATCCATGTTAAATTTAACTCCGCAAGATTCAAGATAGCTCATAGCACGGTTTACATTGTTTGTACCGATAGCTATATGTCCTTTTTTACCGAGATAAGGTGTTTTCATAGCTTCTATCACACCGCCAGCAAATATCGAACTATTTCCATCTTTTTTCTTAAAACCGAATATGTTTTCAAAGGATGATGCCACAAAGTCTGCTTCTTCATCATTTTCGCAGTTAATGCCGATGTGCTTAAGCTCAAAACCGTGTACTAACTGAACTGCTTGTTTGGTTAATTCTTTAATCTTATCAAATTCTTTTCTTGATATGAGTTCATTTTTCACCATCCAGCTTCCACCACAGGCAACGATTTTATCAAATGCTAAATAAGATTGAATATTCTTTTCATTTATTCCACCTGTAGGCATAAACTTCATGGTAGTGTATGGAGCTGATAAGGCTTTAATCATATTTAATCCACCGGAGGCCTCAGCAGGAAAGAATTTAACCACTTCTAATCCAAAGGATAGAGCGATTTCTATTTCACTTGGACTTGCAATCCCAGGTACTATGGGAATGCTTTTTTCCACACAATACTTAACTATATCAGGATTTAAACCAGGGCTGACGATAAATTTTGCGCCTGCGGAAACTGCTCGATCTACTTGCTCTGTGGTAAGAACTGTACCTGCTCCAAGAAGCATCTCGGGAAATTCTTCATTAATCATCTTGATGGATTCTTCAGCAGCCTCAGTTCTGAATGTAACTTCAGCGCAAGGAAGCCCTCCATCGAGTAAAGCTTTAGCAAGGGGTTTTGCGTCTTCTGCATCATCTAATACAACTACAGGAACAATGCCGATATTCTTTATTTTCTCTAATATCTGATTCATAATTTCCTCCTTTTAAATATTATGGTTGTTTACCTATATAAGCCAGTATACCGCCATCCACATAGAGTATATGTCCGTTGACAAAATCAGAAGCTGAAGAAGCTAAAAATAAAGCAGGGCCTTTCAAATCTTCAATTGTTCCCCAACGAGCAGCTGGAGTCTTTCCAATTATAAATTTATTGAAAGGATGATCTTTTTCACGAAGCGGTGCTGTCTGTGGAGTTTCAATATATCCTGGACCAATAGCATTGCACTGAATGTTATATTCGCCATATTCACTTGCAATATTCTTTGTGAGCATCTTAAGTCCGCCTTTAGCAGCTGCATATGCACTGACTGTTTCGCGACCAAGCTCACTCATCATAGAGCAAAGATTGATTATTTTACCTCCTCCTTTTTTGATCATGGATGGAATTACAGCTTTAGCCATGATAAAAGGAGCATTTAAGTCTACATCTATAACCACTCGAAAATCTTCAGCAGACATCTCTATCATTGGAATGCGTTTAATAATTCCTGCATTATTTACCAAAATATCGATAACACCTATTTCTTTTTCAATAGAAGAGATCATATTATTAACAGCTATTTCATCTGTTACATCACATACAAACCCGTGTGCTTCAATTCCTGCTTCTTTAAAGGCTTCTATACCTAAATCTACTTCTTCCTGGGTAAGTTGATTAAATGCGATTATAGCACCTGCTTCATGAAGTGCCTGAGCTATACCAAATCCTATACCATAGCGTGCTCCTGTAATAAGTGCAACTTTTTTTGACAATGAAAATTTTTCTAGAATATTCATTATTATTAGCCTCCAATCTATTTAATCTTAAGAGTATCCACGTTATCCATATCTTCAAAAGCCTGATTTTCTCCACCCATAGCCCATATAAAAGCATAATTTGAAGTTCCGCATCCAGCATGTATGCTCCAGCTTGGTGAAATCACTGCATCAAAATTATGCATCACAATATGCCTTGTCTCATTTGGATCACCCATAAAGTGAAATACCACGTTGTTTTCTGGAATATCAAAATACGTATAAATTTCCATGCGCCTTTCGTGGGTATGTACAGGCATAGTATTCCAGACACTTCCTGATTCAAGCACTGTAAGTCCCATGGAAAGCTGACAGGTTTTTAAAACATCTGGGTGAATGAATTGATTTATTACACGCTTATTGCTGGTTTCAGCCGATCCTAGTGGTTTTTTTGCAGCATCGGAAATAGAGATAAACTTGGTTTCATAAGCACAATGAGCTGGAGCTGAGACACCATAGAATTTAGCAGGATTTAAAGCATCATCGCTTTTAAATGTAACCTTATTAACGCCTTTTGTGATATAAATGCAATCTTTGTTTTCCATCTTGTATTCTGTGCCGTCAACTGTACATGTTCCTGTGCCACCGAGGTTGAAAAAACCTGCTTCACGGCGTTCGAAGAAAGCTAAAGTCCCAAAATTAGCCCATACATCAATGCCTTTATCAATTGGTACCTCTAGATGAACTGGCATTATCCCAATTGTAACCATTCTATCAACATGGGAATAAACTGTAACAACTTCATCCTCTTTATAGAGATCTTGAATTAAGAATTCATCCCTAAGATCTTTTGTAGTGTAGTTTTTTACATCCTTTTGATTTGCTGAATATCTGATATCCATATTTATCTCCTTTTAATTTTTTTATTTATTTTAAATTTTACCACTCTTGAAGTTCTTTTTCTACATTGCTCTTCATGACTATGGATGGCTGCACATAGAGCAAACTACTTGATGGATATTCTCCTTTTACGACATAATCAAACAATGTCTTCATTGCTAAATAGCTTTGCATCGGGATTTTTTTATCGATGATCGCTGTGAGAACACCTTGTTTTAAGTAATTGACGCTCTCCTTAAAACAATCATTTCCTATAAGCCTCACTTTTCCTTCAAGACCCATTTCGATAACAGCTTTGCACATTTGCATAGTATGTCTTGCACTGGAAGAATAGATTGCATAGATGTCATCATTTTCTTCTAAAACTTGTTTTAATTTGCTGATATTTTCTTTTCCTGGCGTTCCAAAAACATGTATCAGTTCAACACTATCTTTTGCCTCGCTGATATATTTTTCAAATCCATTTATATTATAAAACTGATCTAGCATGCTGAGAGTGCCTGTAGGGTTGCCTGATAGTATTACTTTTTTTTCTTTAGAATTAAAGGCTGTCAATAATTCTGCAGCAACCTGTCCAACAACTTCGTCATAGGTCTTAACACAACATAGTCTATAGTCTTTATATAAATCTGATCCAACCAAAACAATAGGAATGCCTTTATCATTTAGTTTTTCTAGAAAATATGCTGATTGATTATGATCCACTGCAATTGTCAAGAGTCCATCTATATCATCTGAGTTTTTTTCATATATTTCTCTTAATATTGCTCCATTGCTACCTTCCGCAAAGGGATAATAAAACTCAACTGCTTTGATGCCAAATTCAGGAATCTCCTTGAGGAATTTCCTTACCCCTCTCCACAAGCTTAAATAATAATATTTATAATCGAGAATAGGTTCTGGTAGGGCAATAGCAAGATGTATATCTTTTCTCTTTAATGTAGAAGCTAGGTAATTTGAACGATAGCCAAGCTCTGAAGCAATGCGTTTTATCTCTTCATCCATAATCTTCCCCACACCGCCCTTACCGTGTAGAGACCTATGGACTGTGGTCGCACTCACTCCTGCTGCTCTAGCAATATCTTTTAACGTTGGTTTTTCTGCATCCATCGCATTATTCCTATCCTTTTTTTACTTCTTTCCACAATCTTATCTCAATCTAATAAAAAAGTCAATGTTTTTAAGTTAACGTTTAATTATAAAATTTTTTCTAATAAAAAGCTAATTTATATTAAAATTCAATACTTCGATAAAGCTATAAACATTGAAATATAACATATTTATTTATTTAGATCTTTAGCTATAATGAATTGACAATTGGAAATATCAATGATATAATTGAGTAAACGTTAACTGAACTTATCTTCATTTTTATACATAAAAAAATTTCTATTTATGAAAGAAAATATTGCTATAAAATAAAATAAATTTGGAGGAGAAAATATGAACAAATTTTTAAAAGTAATGACAGGGATGCTCGCACTTGCTTTGATTTTTGGAGGATGCACAACACCATCTTCTAATAGTGACAACAATACTACATCAGCTCAAGCTGAAGCTACTACAAGTGGGACTACTGCAACTGAAAATACCACTTCAGCACCTAAGGAAAAAATTGAACTTAGATTTTCATGGTGGGGTTCTGATGATCGTCACCAAGCTATTGAAAAGGTTGCACAGCTTTATATGGACAAGAATCCAAATGTGACAATTACTTGTGAATATGGAGCATTCGATGGATGGCAGCAAAAGGTCTTGACTCAACTTTCTGGTAAGACCGAACCTGATATAATGCAAGTTAATTATAACTGGGTATATTCTTTTGGCAGAGGTAAAAATGTATTTTATAATTTAAATGATCTAAAAGATAATATCGATTTAAGCCAGTGGGACGGGGTACAATTAGATGCTATGACAGTTGGCGGAGAACTTGCTGCTGTGCCATATGGTGTAACTGCAAGAGCTAATATATATAATAAAGCTCTCTTCGAATCTTTTGGCATTGAGTATCCGAAGACTTATGATGAAATACTCGCTGACGGTGCTATCATAGGGAAAGATAACACTGAGGCAGGCGCAGACAATAAATATGTCCTCACAAATATCGGTCAAGTGTCTACAGATTTATATATCGCTCAAATGTTATATAATCAAACAGGAAAGATAATGCAGGAAAACGGTACTGTAAATTATACAGCTGAAGAAGTGCAAAAAGCTTTTGATTTGTATAAATCCTTTGAAGATAGCAATGCAATGCCTAAACTTGTTCAAGAAGATCCTATTCAAAATGAATCAAATCCTGTTTGGACATCAGGAAATTCAGGAAGTGTTTATGAGTGGGTTGGAACTGCGGATAAGTATTTGAATTCATATAAGGGTGGAGAGGCTAAGGATGAAATTGGTGTGGCACCATATGTTACTGAAAAGGACGGAGATAAGGTAAAAGTATTTGTTAAGCCAAATTTAGGCTATGCTATTTCTAAAAATAGTAAAAATCCAGAGGTTGCTGCTGATTTTCTCAATTTCTTCTTTACTGATCCTGAAGCTATTAAAGCATTAGGAACAAGCTTAGGAGTATCTTCAAACAAAGCAACTTCAGCTGTTCAAGCTTCGGAAAATATGATTAAAGGTGCTATGAAAGAGGGATATGATCTTTTAGAAAATTATGAAAAAGTTGTACTTGATCCGTATTTTGAGGATGAAAATGTGAGAGGGAAGCGCTATGATGCCATTGAATCATTTAGATCTGGAGCAGCGACCACTGCTGATGCTGCTAAAGCATATATAGATAATCAACAAGCTGAATTGGATAAGTTATATAAGTAAAATGGAAAGAAAACGAATAAGCTATGTACCATACCTGCTTCTCCTTCCGTGGGCTATAGGATTTTTGGTTTTTAGATTATATCCGATCATAGTATCTTTTGTATATTCCCTCATGGAATTTCCTATTTTAGGAGACCCGGAATTTATCGGGCTTCAAAATTATGCGGATATCTTTACAAGGGATACGGTGTTTAAGCAATCTATTGCAGCGACATTAAAATATGTTTTAATTGGAACTCCTTGTGTACTCATTGTAGCTTTCTTCGTTGCATTTGTGCTGAATTTTAAGCTTAAAGGCGTAAATTTCTTTAGAACTGCATACTACATCCCATCTATCTTAGGTGGGAATGTAGCTGTGGCGATTCTTTGGACGATGCTGTTTAATAATAACGGACCAGTAAATACTATACTCAGCATGGTAGGCATAGGACCTATTTATTGGTTAAAAGATGCGAGGTTTGCGGTGATAACTCTTATAGTGCTTAAGACTTGGCAATTTGGTTCTACCATGCTTATTTTCCTAGCTGCTCTGCAAAATATTCCTGTATCGTATTATGAAGCAGGTTCCATAGATGGCGCATCGAAGGCTAGAATGCTATTTTCTATAACATTGCCTATCATCACTCCAGTTTTGCTATTTAATGCGGTAAATGTTTTGGTAAAAGCGTTTCAGGAATTTAATTCAGCTTATTTGATCACAAGGGGTGGTCCAAGCAATGCCACTTATTTCTTAAATGTGTATATTTACTATTCGGCATTTGAAAAAGGAAATTATGGTTATGCCAGTGCATTAACTTGGATATTGCTCCTAATCATCGCTGTTTTAACTGCATTTATCTTTTCGTCGTCCAGGTATTGGGTTTATTATAATGATTAGGGGGGATTAGTAGATGTTTAGAAAGACAAGCTTAAATGCAAGCTTAAGATATTTGATCCTCACAGCTGTTGGTATTATTTTAATCTATCCTCTTATTTGGATGATAGGATCTTCATTTAAATCGAATATCGATATTTTTGGCAATTTAAGTATTTTTCCTCCTCAAGGTAAAGCAGTTACAGATAATTTTAATCTTGCGTGGAATATTTCACCAAAGCATAATATATTTTTTTATTTGTTTAATACGCTGAAATTCTTGGTTCCAAAGACATTGTTCACTATAATATCTTGTACTATAACAGCATATGTTGTGGCAAGAAAGAAATTCTTCGGCAAGAAAATTGTTTTCACAATTATAATCGTGACACTTCTCATGCCGGAGCTTGCTTTTAGAATACCTTTATATTTATTGTTTAGAGATCTAGGATTATTAGATAGATATGCATCTCTTTTTATACAGGATATTTTTGCAACTGCTTCATTTTTCATATTCATGGAAATACAATTTATGAGGACTGTTCCTCGCGAACTTGATGAAGCTGCTGTAATAGATGGTTGTAATGACTTGCAGATACTATTTTACATCATAGTACCAGTTATAAAGCCTATCATAATAACCGTCGGACTTTTATGCTTCATGTGGGGAATGAACGATTTCCAAGGACCCCTCATATATTTAAACAGCCCTGAAAAATATACTCTATCTATAATATTAAAGCAGCAGTTAGATGGTGAAGGTCAGATCATTTATGGGAAAATTTTTGCAGCATCTCTATTAGCACTGATACCTATGATATGCATATTTTTTGCAGGATCTAAGTATTTTGTAGATGGAGTAGCAAGTACTGGTGGAAAAGAATAATTTAAGGGGATGTGTATTAATGATGATTTTGATGAGGATAATATCTCAGCTTATTGACATAGCTGTGTTTGTTGCGACATTCATAATATCCTTCATTTTTATACTTCCCTTTTTTGATGAGATATTTAAGAATGATATTTTAGCCGCGATCTTAATATTTTTGTTTATAATACTCTTCAATATATTGATTCAATATCCATTTTTAAAGGTAAATCAGACCATTGGAAAAGCATTTTGCATACTTGAAATAGTGTCGACAAACGCAAATAGATCGCTTAATGTGTCTATTTTGTTTCAAAGGGAGATTTTGTGCAAATTAATGAGTTGCTATTTTATATGTTTACCTGTTTTATTTGGGAAACCCGGTGGTCATGAGATTGCAACAGAGACAAGAGTGATTCGCAAAGTGAGGAGCTAATAATTTGATAGAGATTTTAAAAAATACTCCATTTGGATTTGTATTTGAGATCCTAAACGAAAGCTGTTATTTTTCTAAAAATGAATATGAAATTTATTTAAATGGTAAATTCTTAAAGACTTCTCATGTGAATGTAGAGAGCATATATGGCTTAAAACCTGAAACTAGATATGATATAAGGATTAAAGGCTTAGAATTGGATATGGATTTTAAGATTGAGACCGTTAAAGCTTCTTTTGTCATTGATGTTAGACATTATAATGCTAAAGGTGATGGGATTTCTAATGATACTCAAAGCCTGAATGCTGCAATTTATTGTGCACCTTTAGGAGCTACTATTTATATTCCTAAAGGTGAGTATTTGGTAAATGGGATTTTCTTAAAGAGCAATGTAAATTTATATCTAGAGGATGGAGCAAGACTGATACAAAGTACAAATAGGGATGATATGGCTATTTTAAAAGGATATCAGAGGAGTTATGATTTTAATGATTCAACTATAAATGCATCTTGGGAAGGAAATCCTCTAGATTCTTATTGTAGTTTGATATATGGTAAAAATGTAAAAAATGTGAATATATTTGGCTCTGGAAAATTAGATGGAAATGGTGATAAAAGCGGCTTTTGGGAATATCCAAAATGCAAAAAAGAAGCCTTTAGACCGAAAAACATATCGTTAATAGAATGTGAAAACATAACCATTAGCAGCATCACATCGGAAAACAGTTCTTCATGGAATATTCATCCGTACTGCTCTAAATCGATTTACCTTTATGATTTAAAGATATATAGTATAGAGACTTCACCGAATACAGATGGCATAAACCCTGAAAGTTCAGAAGATGTAAAGATTATTGGATGTAAATTCAGCGTAGGTGATGATTGTATTGCAATTAAATCAGGAAAATTTTTCATGAGCCAATTTAAATTTAGGTCTACAAAGGATGTTTTAATTAAAAATTGTTATATGGAAAAAGGACATGGTGCTGTGGTCATGGGCTCAGAGATATCCTGCGGAGTAAAAGATGTTCTAGTCACTCAGTGCTATTTTAAAGATACTGATAGGGGAATCAGAATTAAAACAAGACGGGGTAGGGGGAGCAAGTCCGTTTTAGATCATATTATGGTTAAAAATATAATAGTCGAAAGAGTAAAACATTGCTTCGTCGTGAATATGTTCTACAATTGTGATCCGGATGGCAGGACTCTTTATGTGAGAGATAAGAATTTAATGAAAAAAGATGAAGAAACTCCTTCGATTAAAAATATTGAGATTTCAAATATGATTTGCAGCGGAATAACTGGCAGTGCAATTTTTATATATGGACTTCCTGAAAGCAAAGTGAGTAATATAACGATAAAAAATAGCAGTTTTGAGTTTTCTAAAGAAAGGCTATTAGAATGTCCAGATATGATGGATGATTTTAGTCTAGAAAAGCCAATAGATCTATTTATAGAAAACGGAGAAAATATTCTTTTGGAAGATAATCTTTTCATAGGAGGTAATTTTCATGATTCGAGAGTATTTAGATAGTATCATAGAAAGTTCTACTCCTCATAAACCAATTTGGAATGTGGAATTAAAATATGATGATAAATCTCCTCATTGGAACTATATAGATGGTTGCATGATGAAAGCCATTTTAGATGTTTATTATGTGACTTTGGATGAAAAATATTTAAGCTTCGTAACTAATTATATGGACTTTTTTATAGATGAAAATGGAGAAATACTCGGATTTAAAAAAGAAGATTACAATTGTGATAATATAAACGAAGGTAAGGTTTTATTTGATCTATATGAATTCACGAAAAAAGATAAGTATAGGAAGGCTATAGATTTATTATATGATCAGCTAAAAACTCATCCGAGGACTCAGGCAGGAAGTTTTTGGCATAAGAATATCTACAAAAATCAAGTATGGCTCGATGGACTTTACATGGTTCAGCCTTTCTATATGAGGTATGAAAAAGAGTACAACAATAACGAAAATTATAGAGATGTGTTTAAACAATTTAAGAATGTTAATGATCTCATGAAGGATGAAAAAACAGGTCTTTTTTATCATGGTTATGATGAAAAAAAGGAAAGCTTTTGGGCAGATAGAGAGACTGGCTGTAGCAAAAATTTTTGGACTCGCTCTTTAGCATGGTATGGAATGGCTCTTCTCGATACAATAGAATATATAGATGAACAGCTTTTTTATGAATATATGACATTGCAACAGTATTTTAAAGATCTCATGGATAGCATTTTAAAGTTTCAAGATCGTAGGAGTAAGATGTTTTATCAAGTTACAGATATGATAGGGGAGAAGGGTAATTATTTAGAAACCAGTGGAACTTGTGCAATAGCTTATTGCCTCATGAAAGGAGCAAGGCTTGAATATTTACCTTGTTATTATTTCGATATGGGCAAGGAGATATTTGAAAGCGTATTAAAAAACAAATTTGTAAGTATAAAAGGATCTTTTTGTTTAAAGGATATTTGCCTAGTAGCAGGGCTTGGAGGAATGCCTGGTAAGGGAAATTATAAGGTGAGAGATGGAAGTTATGAGTATTATATTTCAGAACCAAAGGTAGATAATGATGGAAAAGGCATAGCTGCTTTTTTATTTAGCTTTAAAGAACAAATCTCTAGTTTTAACTAAAGCAAAAAACGATCAAAAGTCCTAATGATCGTTTGGAATGAAAAGTCTAAAATCGCTTGTGGACTGTTTGCTATACTCA
>JGI20171J29575_12611955_pt1 | contig 10662 bp, 12 predicted proteins | sample TergutNc150P4_FD_29575 | JGI IMG/M metagenome (IMG submission 29575)
TCCATTCGCAAAGGACGCATAAATTTATAAGACGAAATTTTGCTTCCTAATTCCCTCGGCTTTTCTGTTAAACTGCCGAATGTGGGATGAATATCATCGCGCCGGAGTTTACTCTCAGTTTGCGATATACGGAAAAGGTTGGCAATCAGTTTCCTCGTTCGTTATCACTCCTGCGTCGTGCGCCGCCTCCGCAAGCATTTGATTCCATTGCTTGATGTCGCCGCGTATTACAAGCCGCTTGTTGTCCTCATCAAGTTGATTGAACTTGTCTGCGATTTCTTGGCGGTATGTTTGAATAGCGAAGTAAGTTTGTCCCAGCGCGATAACTTCTTTACGCGGGTCTCCGTTCTGAACGATTAAATAGCAGGCATACCGCGAAAGCTCATAATCTTTTACACGCCGTTTCGTTCCGCTTCCGATGTCAACCATTTTCCTGACTTCAGGAAAATGGTCTGCGATTTCAAATTCGCTGTTTCTACAGGCAAGCATAGCGCGGTCGATGACCTTTGAAAAGTTTTCCCACTTCGCGTAGCCAAGCACAGGCGCAAGGTCACGCGCAGGCCAATATTCACTTCCGTCCACACGGATTATTTTTATATCCTCGAATCGTTTATATTCAACTGCTTTCAAATCGCTCACGATTTATACCTCCGTTTTTTGATGGGCGTCCGGGTTTTAATTTTCCCGTGCGTGTCGGCTTCGACGCATCCTCCGGGATTGCCCAAGACTCACCGAAGTGAATAATACCATCTACCATTCCCACGTTACACATCCGTTGCACTTGGCGGTGATGATACGGCACTTTCGCCCTTTGTGTGCTTAATCGTCGAACGCACGGTATGTTATGAAACCGCCATTCCAGATCGTGACGGGGATTTGAATTTGGGACTATTAAGGCTTAGTGCCGTGATGATTGCCAATAATAAATATGATATGGAGAAGAAAACAATACCAATAGCCATACTTGTCTGATCAAATAATTTCCCCATAATATAATTGCCAAAACTATCGCCAAGCCCCGCGCTGATTGAGATCAGCGCAAATTCAAAACCACGCGCGCTATCGCGGATTATAAATACTTCAGCCTTTGATATTGCTGCATATGTAAAGGTAGCAAACAAGCCGCACAGTAAAAATACAAGTAAGAACAGTATCGGGGAATTGATTTTTAAAAGGGATATTGACAAAATAGAAACTAAAAAATAGCATAAAGAAGTTAATTTCCGTATGTCAAATTTGTCCGCGGCATTGCCGGCAGCGATGTATGAAGGAGCGCTTACCAATTCGTCAAGCGACATAACCATGCCCACAAAAGATGCGGAAACAGCGAAAACGCGATAGAAGTACATTGGCACGAGCAAAATCCACATCGGGCTTGTAACAAATGTTTGGAGAAACACTATGAAACAAAATAGAAATATATGTTTGTCCATATCTTTGAACAAGCCCTTTGAAAAGAGCTGCTTATGCGGTTGGTTTTCTTTTGCATTTGGCAAAAACACAAATGCTATTGTTGTGGTGATAAACAATAAAAACGTAACAATAAGCAGCGCGTACCTTCCTTGATGGATTCCATACAAAAACCCGACAAGCAAACCCGCGATGCTCGATAACGCGCTTGTAATCCCTTGTACTTTTCCATACCCTTTTCCATATTCATCTCGATCAACCAAAGCAAATGTATAGGAAGCGTTCACTGAATTGAAAATACCCTTTCCCAAGCCGACAGCCAGAAGGACGCCCAGATAATGTATAAAGGCGTTTGCGAATGCCAATAGAAGCGTCGAGAAGGAAAAAATGACAAGTGAAACGCACACGTATTTTTTAACGCCAATCATGTCAGAATGTCTTCCCGCCAAGAACTTAACCAACAGCATAACGATAGCGGATGATGCCATCACGCTGCCCATTGCGCCATAAGACAGCCCTTGGTCGGCCATACGCAACGGAACAAGCATTAACACGGCGTTTGAACTAAGAAAAAAGACCCCGGAAATGACTGAAAATATCCATATAGCGGATTTGCTCTTTTTCACCGTCAAATGGATCATTTCCTCCCCGGATGGATTTTGCGTGCAACTTATAGTACGAACCTGTTTATTCCACAATTTCCTCCGCCCAGACCTTCAGCAACCGCACGCATTCCTCCATATCCCGCACAGATACGGTCTCCACAGGCGAATGAACGTACCGGCAGGGAATGGACAATGTCCCGCTGGGCACGCCGCCTCGGCTGACCATGATAGCGCGCGCGTCCGTGCCGCCATAGGGAAGCACCTCATACTGGAAGGCGATGCCCGCCCGCTTGGCGGCGGCAACAAGGCCGTCGCGCACAACGGGCGTGGAAATGCTCCCGCTGTCCTTGACCTTGACGGCGGGGCCCTTGCCCACCTTTGCGGGCAGCGGCGGGTCGCACTTGGGCACGCCGCCGGCCGGGGTCACGTCAATGGCCAGGCCGAAATCAGGCTGCACGCTATAGGCGGCCGTCGTCGCGCCGCGCACGCCGACTTCTTCCTGCACGGTGAATACGGCGATGATCTCATGTTTTGGTTTGCCAAGGGCCTTGAGCAGCTCGACCAGCACGGCGCAGGCCGCGCGGTCGTCCATGTACGGCGCGGCGACATGGTCGCCCATTTGGGAGGCCTGATGGGCAATGACGGCCATGGTGCCGATGGGCGCTATCTCTAATGCTTTCTCGCGGCTGTCCGCGCCCACGTCGATATATAGCTTTTCGATGCCGGGCTTGTCGTCAGCCAGCGGCTCGCAGGCGATCACGCCCGTGACGCCGTTTTGAAAGACCACGTGACGGAAACCGGCACTCGCGGGATTGACGCCGCCCACGTTGGAAACGCGCAGGAAGCCTTCTTTATCGGCGTCCAGCACGATGTAGCCGATCTGGTCCATGTGCGCGCAAAACATAATGCGCTTGCCGGGGCCGTGCCGGACGGCGATGAGGTTGCCCATGGCGTCGGTTCGCAGCTCGTCCGCATGCGGCCTGATCATCTCGGCAATGGCGGCGGCAATGGGGCCCTCCTGGCCGGACGGGCCAAAGGGCGTAAGCAGCGAAAACAAGGTATCTTTCATCATAGGGGTTCCCTCCCTTTATTTGCAGATTTCCGCCCACGCTGTGGGCAGCGCGTCTAAAAACGCGTTTGTCAGATCGGCCTGCGCCTGTATATCCATCTCAGCCGCCACGGAAGCGGGGGAGTGTATGTAGCGGCAAGGCACGCTCAGCACGACAGCGGGCTTTGCTTCCCCGGCGCGCTGCAGCGCCCCGGCGTCATTGCCGCCGGAGAGATACCGCTTGGGCTGGTGGGGAATGCCGGCGGAAGCGGCGATGGATTCCATGACGCTCCGCAAGCGCGGATGGGCGATGGACGTCGCGTCCATGTGGCTGATGACCACGCCCTTTTTCACGCCGCAAACCTGCTTTTCGAACGGCACGTCGCCTACATCGTTGGCGGCGGTGGTCTCCAGAACAATGACGAGGTCATGTTCCAAATAGTGGCCGAGCACCTTCGCGCCGCGCAGGCCCACCTCCTCCTGCACGGTGAAGGCGCATATCATGTGGCCGCGATACCCGTGCGAGAGGGCGCTGAGCAGGGTCAGGCACCCGATACGGTCGTCCAGGGCGCGGCTTACCACCATGCCCTCCCCAAAGGATTCCGGCGGGCTGTCAAACACCGCGTAGGTGCCGGGCGGGCAAAGCTTCTCCGCCTCCGCCTTTGCCTTCGCGCCGATATCGATATAGAGCTGGTCATGGTCCAGCACGCGGTCACGGTCCGCTTCAGACTGCAGGTGAATGGCCTTGGCGCCGATGACGCCGGGCACGCGGCCATCCCCCAGGAGCACGGGCTTGGAAACCATCACGCGCGGGTCAATGCCGCCGACGGGCTTGTAGCGGAGCAGGCCGTCGTCCCGCACGCCGGTGACGATCAGGCCCACCTCGTCCATGTGCGCGGCCAGCAGGACATGGGGCGCGGAAGCGTCTCCGCCATCCTTGCGGGCGATGAGATTGCCCATGCGGTCCACGGTGCAGACGCCGCCCCGCTCCTCCGCCAGCGCCTTGAGACGCGCGCGGATCTCGCCCTCGCTGCCGGACACGCCCCGGCATGCGGTCAGCTCTTTTAAAAGCATGTAAGTCCCTCCCATCCGGCGTCCAGACCGACGATGAACGCGGCGATCAGCCGCGCCGCCTCGTCCAGCACGTCCATGGAAACGGTCTCCACGGTGGTGTGCATGTATTTGAGCGGGATTTCCACGAGCGCCGTGGGCACGCCCGCGCGCGCGATTTGCAGGCTGGCCGCGTCTGTCCAGGTGACGCGCGGGCAGATGCTGGTGACGGCGTCCACGCGGTGTTTCGCGGCCAGGTCCATGAGGTGCTTGTGAAGGATTGGGTGGATGTTCGGCCCCTCGGTGAGCACGACCTTATCCAACGGGTATACGTCGTCCGGCTCACAGCCGGGCATCTCGCCGTGCGTGACGTCAATGGCGATGCCGAAATCAGGCTCCAGCGCGTATGCCGCCGTTTCCGCGCCCATGCCGCCGACCTCTTCCTGGCTGGCGGCCACGAAAAAAACCTGCGCGGGCAGCTCGCGCTGTTGAAGCAGTTCGGCTACGCGGAGCATCACGGCCACACCGCCCCGGTCGTCAATGGTCTTTGCGGCGCAGCGCCGATTTTCCAAAGTTTTCAGCGGGCCGTGCAGGGCGATAGGCGTGCCGGGGTGCACCAGCGCTGTCACGCGCGATGCGGGGAGGCCCATGTCCACGTACAGCGCAGCCATCTCGTAGTTCTTTTTGCGCTCTTCCGCGCGCAAAAGGTGCGGCGGCATTGCGCCGATGACGCCGGTCATCGGCCCTTCTTCCGTGTAAACCCAAACACGCGAGCCCGGCAGGATGCGCGGATCCACGCCCCCGACCCGCGTGAAGCGGATAGCGCCGTCTTCCTCCATCACGGTTGCCATCAGGCCAATTTCATCCAAATGGGCCGTAATCATAACGCGCGGACCGGCCTTGCCCATGCGGCCGATGACGCTGGACATCGCGTTGACTGTGACCTCGCCGCACAGGGGCAAAAACGCTTCAAAAACAGCCTGCGCGACAGGCCCCTCATCACCTGAAAGGCCGCGCAGCGCCGTGATTTTTCGCAAAAACGCGGACAAGTCCGTCAAGCGTATCCCTCCCTTGTTTTAGTGAAAATAGTATAGCATGGTAGAAATTACACGTCAATAAAATCAGTTTTATATACGTTTTTCATCTTTGGAGGTGTTTGGATGCGAAAATGGAAGGGATGTTTTTTGATTTTCACCTTGTTTTGCGTGAGCGTAGGCGCCGTGCCGCTCGGCGCGCAGATGACGGATCCGACGCGCGTTTTTCCGTTGAGCAAAACAGCGCGCTACTCGTACGAGCCGGGCTTTGGCGATGGCCGCAGTTTTGGCGGCGAAAGGTTTCATGAGGGCGTGGATATCATCGCGCCCAAGGGTACGCCGGTGCGCAGCGTCTGCAACGGCGTGGTAACGAACAAGGGCTGGCTGACGCTGGGCGGATACCGAATCGGCGTGACGGACGCGTTTGGCGTCTATCACTATTATGCCCACCTTTCGGCCTACGCGGACGTGGAGATTGGCGACACGGTCAGCGCGGGGCAGGTTTTGGGCTATGTGGGCAGCACAGGGTATGGACCGGAGGGCACGGACGACCAGATGGTGCCGCATCTGCATTTTGGATTGTATATGAATGACGCGGCCGTGGACCCTTACCAGTATTTGCGGCAGTGGGATGGGAAGTAGGGGAGAGGGGGAACGCCAGGGGGCGCTGCCCCCTGGGCCCCCGCTTAAGGAGTATAAATTCCTTAAGAATTTGACAGACCATTATCTTGCCAGAAAGCATTGACATCCGCCGTGCTTTATGCTTTATTGTCACCATGAGGTACGATATACCCCCCCATGTGATGCGAATCCTTGCGCGTCTTACGTCGGCAGGGCATGAGGCGTATTGCGTGGGCGGCTGCGTGCGCGATACGCTGCTGGGCCTTGCCCCGCACGATTGGGACGTGTGCACGAACGCGGCGCCCCCAAAGGTGATGGAATGCTTCCGCGGCGAGCGGGTGATCGAAACGGGCCTCAAGCATGGGACGGTCACGGTTGTCGCGGGGGGAAAGCCCGTGGAGGTCACCACCTTTCGCGTGGACGGCGCGTACAGCGATCACCGGCGGCCCGACAAGGTCGCCTTTACGGCCAGCCTGCGCGAGGATCTTGCCCGCCGTGATTTTACCATCAATGCCATGGCCATGACGCCCGGCGGCGAAATTATCGACTGCTTTGGCGGCCAGAACGACTTGAGGGCAGGTCTTCTGCGGTGCGTGGGCAGCCCGGCCGGCCGGTTTGAGGAGGATGCCCTGCGCATCCTGCGGGCGCTGCGGTTCGCTTCGCGTTTTGGGTTGGCGATCGAGGGGAAGACAGCCGCCGCCCTGCTGGAAAAGCGGGGCCTGCTTGCGTATGTCGCGGCGGAACGCGTGCTGCATGAACTGTGCGGCATGCGCTTTGGCCAAGTGGATCCACGCTTCTTGCCCGTGCTGCGGACCGTAATCCCGGAGCTTACGGGCATTCAGGTGCCTAAAAATCTCGCGGCTGAGCCAACGCTTCAGCTTGCCGCGCTGCTCAGGGGTCTGGATGCCCGCGCGATTCTCACGCGCCTGAAGGCAAGCCGCGCCTTGACGGAGCGTGTCGCGCTGCTGGCGGCGGCCGTGGGCGCGCCTGTTCAGGACAGCGGTGTTGAGATACGCCGTTTGCTGCGCGATATGGGCCCGGAGGCGGCGGAGCAGCTGCTTGCGCTGCAAAATAATAAAACGGCGCTTCAAACGCTCCGGGGCGTGCTCGTGCGGGGTGAGTGTTACAGCCTTAAGATGTTGGCTGTTTCAGGGGACGATCTTGCCGCACAGGGGCTTGCGGGCAGGGAAATTGGGGAGGCGCTGGAGGGATTGCTGGACAAGGTGATCGGCGGTACGCTCGCGAATGAACGCGAGGCGCTGCTCATGGCTCTTGATGACTCTTGATACTCTTGATAATACTTTGGCGCCGCGTTTTTTTTGACACCATCCCCTTCCCCATGTTATAATGTGCCAACAAACTAAGGAAGGGACCGCCATGCATAAGCAAAGGACAGAACAGTTTCTCGCGCGCCTTGAAGAGGCCGGCGTCCCGGGCGCGCTGGTGCATAAGCCGTCCAACATGCGCTGGCTGAGCGGGTATACGGGCGAGGGTCTGGTGATCGCGGCAAAAGGCATGCGGGCGATTGTGACCGATTTTCGCTACGCGGAGCAGGCCGGGCGGCAGGCGCCAGGCTACGCGGTGTATACGGTGGGACCTGAAGTGACGGCTGAGATGATCGTGGCCGAGCTTGTTCACAAAGCGGGTATGGAGTCGCTGGCCTTTGAGGATGATAAGGTGACGGTGAAGGGTATGACGTCCCTTCAGGAGGCCATGCGGGGCGTCCGGTTCGTGCCGGTGAACCGCGAGATCGAGAAACTTCGCGCCGTCAAGGACGATACGGAAATCGCGCGCATTGAGAAGGCATGCGGGATCACCAGCCAGGCGTTCGAGCACATCCTTGGATTTTTAAAGCCGGGCGTAACGGAAAAGGAAGCGCGCTTTGAACTGGAGAGCGCCATGTACCGCTTCGGCGCGGAAGGCGCGGCCTTTGATACCATTGTCGCGGCGGGCGCGAACGGATCCTTGCCGCACGCCATCCCCGGCGACAGGCCCATCGCGGCCGGGGACATGGTAACCATGGATTTTGGCGCGAAGGTGGAGGGGTACTGCGCCGATATGACGCGCACCGTGGCCATAGGCAAAATTGACGACGCGAAAAGGCATGTATACGATACCGTGCTGGAAGCGCAGCTTCGCGCGCTGGACGCCATTCGCCCGGGTGCGCGGTGCCGCGCGATAGATGCCATCGCGCGCGATTTCATTTATCAGGCAGGGTATGAGGGATGCTTCGGCCATGGGCTAGGGCATTCGCTCGGTCTGGATATCCACGAGGATCCACGCTTTAGCGCCACGAGCGACGCGGTGCTGGAAAAGGGGATCGTCATCACGGACGAGCCGGGCGTTTATCTGCCGGGCGAGTGCGGGTGCCGCATTGAGGATACGGTGCTGGTAACCGAAGATGGCTGCCGCAGGCTCACGCTGGCGGCAAAGGAACTGATCATTTTATAAACAATGGAGGGACACGCGTGATTACTGCCGGAGATTTTCGCAAGGGTGTAACCGTCGAATGGGACAATGGGGTTTGGATTATCGTTGATTTTCAGCATGTCAAGCCGGGCAAGGGCGCGGCGTTTGTGCGCACGAAGATCAAGAATATTATGACGGGCGCCGTGGTGGAGCGATCGTTCAACCCCACGGACAAGATGCCGCGCGCGCACATTGAGACAAAGGAAATGCAGTACCTCTACAGCGATGGCGAGCTATACCACTTTATGGACACGGAAACCTTCGAGCAGATGCCGCTGAACAAGGATGAGGTAGAGGATGTGATCCCTTTCATTAAGGAGAATGAGAACGTGTCCGTCCGCTTCTTCAAGGGCAAGGCGTTTTCCGTGGAGGCGCCCAACTTCGTGGAGATGGAGATCGTGAATACGGAGCCGGGCTTTAAGGGCGACACAGCGTCCAATACGACCAAACCCGCCACCACGGAAACGGGTTACACCGTCAGTGTCCCCCTGTTCGTCAACATCGGGGATCATATCCGCATCGACACCCGTACCGGCGAGTATATGGAGCGCGTATAAGCGAGAAAGGAAAGGCTATGAGCAATTTATCGGATCGTGTCGCGTATTTGAAAGGCCTGGCGGAGGGCATGGAGATCGGCGAGGACTCAAAGCTGGGCAAGCTCGTGCTGGCCATCATCGAAGCGCTGGGCGAGACCGCGGAGGTCATCCAGCAGCTTGCGGAGGATCATGAGGAGCTGGATGAATACGTCGAGTCCATCGACGATGATCTGGCGGAGATTGAAGAGGCGCTCTTTGACGATGACGACGACGAGTACGACGATGATGAGGAAGACGACGATCTCATCGAGTGCGAGTGCCCGCATTGCAACAACACGATTTACTTTGACGCCGAATCCTTTGACCTGGCCGAGGAGCATATTTGCCCCAACTGCAAAAAGCCGCTCTTTGACGAGACGGGCGAGGACAACGACGAGTAATCATTTTTTTGCATGAAATTGCCAGCGCCGCGCGCGTATGGGCGGCGCGGGAAGGGGCATGCTAGTGTCAGACAGGAAACTGTCCGGTGCGGCTGACACCTACATCCTTAAAAAGCCGGAATCAACACCGGCGGATTGGATACAATCAGTCCATAAAAGGGAGCTTAAATGCTCCCTTTTTATCATGGACTTTGAAGAATAAAGAAAACATATCCAACCCCAACCATAAGAACATTGCTAATGCTGTGCATTGCCATTGGATATACTATGCTCTCGCTCTTTTCATATACAAAACCATAACATATACCTAAAATAAAAGCATAAATCAGCTGAAACCAATCCACTTGAATTACGAATGGCTTCAGAACCCAATTGATGTGAGCTAAAGAGAAAAGAAATGCCGCAAGCATTGTTTCGATTGAGATATGCAGTTTTTTGGTTTTCCTCCCCATACCCAAGCTGTAAATGAGCACGGTTATAGGCAGTGCCCGAAAGAGAATTTCTTCCGATGGGCCGGATAACAACAGTTGAAAACCCAATGTACCAATTACATTTTTGCAATGCAAAGGATATTCATATGCTTGAATTGAATGGTTTGCGTAACCAATATAATACGAAACCAATACATATATAAATATCACCATTGAAAAAATCATGGTGTACTTAATTCCTGCCCTGATATTGCCAAAACAAAATCCAAAATTGACTTTCAATCTTTTTCTGATGATCCCGACGGCTAATAAAGCCAGCGCCATTTGTACGATGTGATGAACAGAAATCCATGCAAAGATACCATCTTGATCTATCCAATTGTATGTAAATGCATTGGCTACGAAACGTCCCACCGCACTTGCCAATTGTTGGAAAATCAAAAGAAGTAAAACTATAACAAGATTATAAAAAATACCTTTTTGCTTTTGCTCCATTTTTGACACCTCAAAAAACAAATTTTCAACCTCAGCCCTATCATCGTGGTGATGTTTCGGTGCGGCGCTCTTTATCAAGCAAATAAAGCGGAATGATCCGTATGGCGAAACTGACAATCGAAAACATATCCCCAAAAGCAAGGGCGATCAAACACCCAAGCATGTTGATGAGTAGTATAACCTCAATGAACAACCATTTTCGCTGCCTGCATAAGATGAGCGCTACGGCTATTATTTCAAGGCTTCCCATCACCACGCCATACACGCGGGCATACAGAGGCGTATCCTGAGCTTCGAAGGAGGCCCCACCGCCTAAGATATATCGGAAACTTAGCCATTCCATTTCAGGGGAAAATCCCTTTGCAATGCCCATAATGCCGCCAAACAAAAAAATGATGGCAAAGCAGTATAAAAAGAATTTTCGCATAACATGACCTCACGTATACCTTATATTTACCCCTAACCCTTGCCCGCAGGCAAAAAAGGGGGTCCAGGGGGCTGTGTCCCCTGGCAGGGGTCCTAG
>JGI20171J29575_12611952_pt1 | contig 10616 bp, 6 predicted proteins | sample TergutNc150P4_FD_29575 | JGI IMG/M metagenome (IMG submission 29575)
CTTCCTACACGCCCTCTTAATTGATAGAGCTGAGAAAGACCTAGTTTATCAGCATCATTCATTATTATCGTATTTACGTTCTGTATGTCCATCCCAGTTTCGATAATAGTAGTCGTGAGAAGTACATCATATTCATTGGTGGTGAATTTAAGTATGACATCTTCAAGCTCCCTTTCATGCAACTGTCCATGAGCTACAACGATCCTCAATTCAGGTACTAGTTTTGACAAATAGTTTTGAACTTCTAAAATATTCTCAACTCTATTATGCACAAAATAAACCTGCCCACCTCTTGATACCTCTTTAAGCATAGCATCTCTGATTAATTGATCATTATACTCTACAACATATGTTTGGATTGGATATCTCTCTTCAGGTGGTGTTTCAATAACGCTGATATCCCTTACTCCAACAAGGGACATGTGAAGAGTCCTCGGAATAGGAGTTGCGCTAAGGGTAACAACATCTACATTTTTTTTAAGGGCTTTTAATTTCTCTTTATGTGTCACACCAAACCTCTGCTCTTCATCTACAATCAAAAGTCCTAAATTCTTAAATTCTATATCCTTCTGGATGAGTCTATGTGTACCTACTAAAATATCTAAATTACCACTTTTTAGATTTAATAGAGTTTGCTTTTGCTGCATTTTTGTTCTGAATCTAGACAGCATATCAATTGTTATAGGAAAATCTGAAAATCTCTTTAACATGTTATTATAATGCTGCTGTGCTAAAATGGTTGTAGGAACTAATATGGCCACTTGTTTTCCATCCATTACAGCTTTAAAAGCAGCTCGGAGTACAACCTCAGTCTTTCCATAACCAACATCACCGCATAAAAGCCTATCCATTACTTTATCGCTTTCCATATCTTTCTTTATATCTTCTATGGCGAGTAGTTGATCTTGAGTCTCCTCATAAGCGAATTCATCTTCAAACTGCTTTTGCCAAACTGTATCTTTTGAAAATTGAAATCCCTTTATTGTACTTCTCTCAGCATAAAGTTTTATTAAATCCTGTGCTATTTCTTCTACTTGTTTTTTTACCTTTTTCTTTGCTTTTATCCATTCCTGTGTTCCGAGCTTATTTATTTTTGGTGCTATGCCCTCAGAACCTATATATTTTTGTACCATATCTAGCTGTTCAACAGGTACATATAATTTGTCTTCTTTTTCATATTGAATGAGAATGAAATCCTTTGTAACTTTGTCCACTGTGAGCTGAATGATCCCTTTATACACACCTATTCCATGGTTAACATGAACGATATAATCACCTGATTTAAGTTCAGTGAAGCTTTTTATTTTGCCAACACCTTTAGTAGATGATTTCGACTTAGTTAATTTTCTTTTCGCTTCCCCAAATACTTCCTTATCAGATATCAAGCAAATATTTAAATCAGAGAATTCATAACCTCGCAATTGACTCCCAAAAGTGATGACTAAATCCTTTTCACCTAAAGTTTCTAAAGAATCAGTATATCTGCTACTCAAACCATATTCTATTAAAGTGTTTACTAGTCTCTCTCCTCTAGTCCTTGTACCAGAGAGTATGACCACTGAAAGCCCTCGATTAATCTTATCTTTTATGTCTTCAATGAGAAATTCAAGTTGTCCATGATATTCATGAAGGGTGATCTCATTAAAATTTGTGATATACTTTGGTGAAATAAACCTGTAGGTTTTAGTCAATGCATCTAAGGTAAATAAATTCTCATTTTTAAGCCTATCAAATAGTTCTTCTTTACTATTTAAGAGATTGCCTTGATTAGGGAGAACTTCACCTCTTTGAAGGAGTACTTTGAATGTCTCTTCAAATTCTATAAAGACACTATCTAATTTTCCTTTACATCTCTCAGGATCATCCAAAAAAACAAATGAATCATCTACATAATCTAGTAGACTATTTGATTCTCTATAAAAGTAATTGACAAAAGAATCTATATTCTCAAAATAGTGATTCTCTTTTAAATTTTCTAAGTTTCGAATTATATTTGAAGTTATCTTATCTTTAATTTCTCTTTCAATGTTTGAAGATATAAAACTTTTAAAATCTTTTTCAATATTTTCATAGCCAAAATTCATGATCTTTTCTGTAATGATCAATTCTTTTGCAGGAAAAATGCTCACGAAATCTACCTTTTCAATGCTACGCTGAGTATCTACATTATAGGTTCTTATTGAGTCAACTTCATCATCAAATAATTCTAGTCTATAAGGCAAGGCTTCTATGGGACAAAATATGTCGATTATCCCTCCTCTTATGGAGAAATATCCTTTGCTCTCTGTAGTCTCACATCTTTTATAACCACATTCGATGAGACGATTCACTAAAGTTTTAAGATCGAGTTTATCACCTAGCTTAATAGTAAATTTATATTCTTTATAAAGCTCATGTGGTATAAACCTTGTGATCAAAGTTTCTATGCAAGTTACAATTATCTTTTTATCTTTAGATAAAAGCCTATCAAATACTTTTAATCTTTCCCATCTTACATCACCAGATATACTATCAACATTGTAAAAAACAACTTCTTTTACAGGCAAATAATATACAGACGGAGTAAAAAAGATCAAATCTTCATATAAATTTCGAGCTTCTAAATCACTTTGTGTTAAAATCAAAATGGTTTTTTCATAGTTTTTAAAAATCGAATATATGAAATATGCTTTTGAAGATTCTGATATTCCAAAAACTCCTATAGGAAATTTTTTTCTGCTTATGTTGCTTCTTATTCCAGCATATTCTGTACTGTTTTCCATAGGTCTCAAAAGCCCATCAAGTCTCATTATACCACCAGTCCTAATCTAATTTATGCCATTAAACTTATTCATAGCAGAATCAATTCCTTCAATAATGAAACAATCAATTATCTCTCTTGATAATTCAATGGATTTCTCTATTATTTTCAATTCTTCTTCATTAAATCGCCCTAAAACGTGGGAGATTAAATCATTGGTTGCAGCTCCAACACCTAATTTTAATCTTGAAAATTCAAATGTAGCTAAATTCAAGATGATATTTTTAAGCCCATTGTGACCACCTGCACTGCCCTTTTTCCTCAATCGTATAGCACCTAATGGTAAATTAACATCATCACATATAATTAAAATTTTCTTTAATTCTATATTAAAAAAATCAACGAATTTTGCGATGGGTATACCAGATAAATTCACATAAGTTAATGGTTTAATCAGAATGATCCTCTCATCATTTATTCTCCCTTCCCCAAAAGACGCATTAAATTTTTTACTATTCATCTTAATATTGTTTCTACTAGCATAATTGTCGATTACCTTAAATCCTACATTATGCCTAGTATTATCATATTCTTTTCCAATGTTTCCAATGCCAACTATTAAATACATAGTAAACTCCTCACAAACAATTTATAAAAACACATAAAAAAACTATCCTTTAAACTCATATCTAAAAGACTTATTAAAAAAATCAATAATTTGTTTTTTGAATGGTAAAGGTAAATGCCACTCCAGAGGTGCCAACATTTTCTACCCAAATATCTTCTTTTAATCTTGAGATTATGGTTCTTACAATAGATAGACCAAGTCCTGTGCTTTCTTTGGATGTTCTCGATTTATCTATCTTATAAAATCTCTCCCACAGCCTACTAAGCGACTCTTCAGGTATTATATCACCTTCATTGTAAATAGTAACTAATACTTTACTCGCTCTATTTACAACTACTATAGAAAGTTGTCCATCATTTTTAGAATACTTTACAGCATTATCTATCAAATTTGTTAATATTTGCATCATCTTATCTTTATTGGTTAAGACCATTAATTCGATCTCCTCAAATTGTAAATCAAGCAATAAATTTTTTTGCTTCATTTTTGGTATAAAGCTTTCAACTGATAGCTTGATTAAATCAACTATATCGATTTTTTCGAGTTCAATATTTTCCTCATTATCTATCGAAGATAAATCCAATAAATCATTTGTAAGCCTCATAAGTCTTTTAATCTCATTGCTTGCAATTTTCAAATAATGCTTTGTCTTTTCTTCTGGAATAACACCATCTAATAATCCCGATATAAAGCCATTTATAGATGTAATTGGAGATCTGATCTCATGTGAAACATTTGATATAAATTCTTGCCTGTTCCTTTCAGCATTCTCAATCGAATCCGCCATTATGTTAAATGATTTAGCCAGAGTTTCAAATTCTTCATTGCCTTTAAAATCGATTCTCTTATCAACTTCTCCAGTTGAAATCTTAAAAAGCACTTCATTGAGTTTTTTTAATGGATTTACTAAAGATTTTTTTAAAAACCTCAGTAAAAACAGCGAGGATAATATAAGCATTATAACTCCAAATATTATAATTGCAATATTCATATCCCAAAGCACTTTATTTATTTCCGACTTAGAATTGTTGATGTTTATTATTAACTTCATCTCACCATCTTCAATTATTGGTATGAGCGTCGAATAAACATCAGCTTTTTTTCCATCAAAATATTCACCTTTTAATCCTATTATATTAGAATTTCTTAGTTTTTCTATGTATTCATCTTTTAAATGTAAATTAGGACCAATACTTTTTGGATATGATGAGTATTTCATCATATCCAAATTTGTAAACCCTTTATCATCAAATATTATTATGTCTAAATTTAATTTATCTGATATATCTTCTATTTTTAATTTATTGTCACTTAGAAAAAATATCTTGTATAACATCAATGAATAAACTTTATTTTCATTTCTTATTTTATTATAAATGTATGATTTATATAATAGTGATATAGAAACACCAATTATCACATGTATTATAATAACCAAAGTCATGTTTGTTACTAATAATTTAGTAAAAATTGTTTTCTTCATCATGTCACCTCAAATTTATAACCAACCCCCCAAACTGTTTCAAGTTGCCATTCATTATCGCCTTGAAACTTTTCTCTCAATCTTTTAACATGTACATCTACTGTCCTTGAATCTCCAGGATAATCGTAACCCCAAACTTCTGATAACAAGTCATCCCTTGTATATACTTTGTTCTTATTGCTCGCTAAAAAATATAGTAATTCAAATTCTTTAGGTGGTAATTTATATATTTTATCATCATATGTCACAATGTAAGAACTATAATCAATAGTTAAATTGCTGAACCTTAAAACTTCTTTATCGGAATTATCTGAAACGTATCTTCTTAAAACTGCTTTAATTCTAGCCAATAATTCTTTTGGTTCAAAAGGTTTAACTAAGTAATCATCTGCACCTATTTCCAAGGTTAATACTTTATCGAAAGTATTTCCCTTAGCAGTAAGCATTATAACAGGTATTTGGCTAACTTTTCTAATCCACTTAAGCAAATCAACTCCATCAACAAAGGGTAGCATGATATCTAATAATACTAAATCTGGATTATATATATGAAATTGATCTTGAGCAACTTTACCATCATGGCAGACTTCTGTTTTATATCCACTGCTTTCTAGATATACTTTTATGACTTCTGCAATACTTTCATCATCATCCACGATTAAAATTTTCAATTCCTTATTTGACATATATACACCACCAATACTAATTTTATCTGCTTGTTTTATACACTAGCTTTCTTTAGTAAAACACATTCATTACTTATTTTTCCTTTTAATAACCCAATCTTTAATATTAATTAGCTTTATATTTATTATTTCCATTATAATTTGCAAAAATACTTCTACATCCAATCTTTACATTTTGAATGTTCAAATGCATTGCAACAACTGAAAATATAATTCAAAGTAGGATATGCATAATTTATTAAGATTATACCATAATTAGCTTTTTTTATCTACACTATGTTGGAATTCTTGACTTTTGTGAGATCAATATGATAGAATCCATATAGAATTTGTTTTGTAACACATTATAACTATTATTGTAAAAGGAGTATTATGGAAAAAGACATTAATGATAGAATTCAAAAACTAGCAAATAAAGGTGTAATAATAATTGATCCAAGGCAAACGTTTATTTCTAAAGAAGTAGACCTCGATAGGATTTTTTGGGGCAGTACTCTCTTTCCAGGTACACGTTTGACTGGGGCTAGAACACTTGTAGGATCATTTGCCAAAATAGGCACAGAAGGTCCTGCTACAATTCACGATTCGATAATCGGCTCCTATGCAGAAGTTGCAAGTGGCTTTCTATCAGAAGCAACCCTGTTATCGAAAGCGCGGGCAGGAGCAAATTCACATTTCCGAGCTGGAACACTTCTTGAAGAAGAGGCATCCACAGCTCACTCAGTTGGGCTTAAACAATCGATATTGATGTATGGTGTTACGTTAGGATCACTCATCAATTTTTGCGATGTACTGATTTCAGGCGGACGTTCCCGTGCTGAGCATACAGAAGTTGGGAGTGGTTTTATCCATTTCAATTTTACACCTTGGGGAAAAAAAGGTGATAAGGCCACTCCATCGCTAATCGGAAGCGTTACGGAAGGTGTATTCCTTGATCAGGAGCGAATCTTTCTTGGAGGATTATCAGGAATAGTTGGTCCACTTTCAGTAGGATTTGGTGCATTGACTGTCGCTGGTCAAGTTATGAGAGAATCTATTGCCCATTCAACCATGCACTCAGAAGCCAGTCGCAAAATCGATAAAAGCTGGTCTTCTTCTAAAGCCAAACCCTCAGATAAACATTTAGAGAATATTCGTGCTAAGAACATCGAGTTCATTGCACAACTACATGCACTTAGAGAATGGTATTCGCAAGTCAGGTTGAAACGAAGCCATCTTCAAAAAAACTCAGAGCTATCACTTGTTTTAACTGGTGCAATTGAAACGATTGAAGCTTGTATACATGAACGATTTAGTAGATATAACAGCTTTGCAAAAGAATGGTCTCTACCTTCGTTTGATGAAACACTTCTGAAAAAAAATTTAAGCAGCATGGAGTCCTCTCTGAATTGGAAATTGGATGTGAACTATGACGAATGGATCTGGGGTCTTACAGAGAGTGAAAAACATCTTCTCCATAATTGGCTTGTTAGCAGTGTAAAAAACATTAAAACTCTTTTAGTTTAGAGGATTTCACTAATTTATTCTATTTAAAAATAAAAAGGAGTAGTTTTACTCCTTTAATTCATCAATTTGTGTATTCATAAGCTCTCTCTGTTTGACATATGCTTCTAGTATTGCTTCTTGTAATTCTTCTCTTGTTTCGGTATTGATGGGATGTGCGATATCTTTGAACTCACCATCTGGAGTTTTTCTACTTGGCATAGCAATAAACAGACCATTTTGTCCTTCAATAATTTTAATATCATGAACTACAAATTTTCCATCGAATGCAACTGAGACTACAGCTTTCATTTTTCCATTATTAGTTATTCTTCTGATTTTGATATCTGATATTTGCATAAAATCATCTCCCATTATTATCGAAATTATCGGATAAAATCTAATCAGTGTAGTATGTTTTATTTGTTTATTTTACTTCATGAGCCAAATCTTATGTAAATTATTTCATAAAATGCATATTTTTTTTCACATATGCTTATGATTTTATTTTGAAGATATATTTAGTATCTTAAAATATTTTGATAATTTTTTATATTTTTTAAATTTTTTGTATATAATATTAATAAAGTTTTAGAATAAAATTATATTTTTATTAGTTAATCGTTTTGAGGTGGATATATGAAAAAATATAATAGTATTTATTTCATAGGTATTGGCGGAATCAGCATGAGTGGTTTAGCTGAACTCATGCTTGAAAGAGGCATAAAAGTCATAGGTTCAGATAGAAATACAAACTCATTCATAGAAAAATTAATTAAAAATGGTGCTAAAATATATATTGGTCATGCAGCTTCCAATATTGAGAAGGTTGATTTAGTGGTTTATACTGCTGCAATCTCTCAAGACAATGTTGAATTATTAGAGGCAAAACATTTGAATATTCCTGCTTTCGAAAGATCAGAATTTTTAGGTATGGTAATGGAAGATTATAGATACAATATTTGCATAGCTGGTACTCATGGCAAGACTACCACTACTTCAATGATATCATCAATTTTCATAAAGGATGAAAAAAATCCAACCATTATGGTTGGAGGAGAACTAGATTTAATAAGTGGTAACATGAAAATAGGCAGTAGTGATTATTTAATTGCTGAAGCTTGCGAATATAAAGATTCTTTTTTAAAATTTCATCCATACTTAGCAGTGATCACAAACATTGAATCTGATCATCTCGACTATTTTAAAGATATAGATCAAATCTTAAGTAGTTTTAATGACTTTGCTTCTCTCATACCAGAAGATGGCTGTCTTGTGATAAATGCTGAAGATCTTAATTCTAGAAAATTAATCAAAAACTTTCCAGGTAACTTGATTACTTTTGGATTAAAATCAGGAGATGTACATGCAAATAATATAACATTTAATGATTTAGGATTCTCAAATTTTGATGTGATCTATAAAGAGGACTCATATGTAAATATTTCTTTGGATGTAGTCGGTTATCACAATATTTTAAATTCTTTAGCTGCAATTGCTGCTTCAATTTTCTTTAATATAGATAAATTAAGTGTTGTTCAAGGGCTTAAACAATTTAAATTACCTCATAGAAGGTTTGAGTGCATTGGTGAAATAAATGGAATAAAAGTCTTAGATGATTATTCACATCATCCAACTGAAATATCCGCATTGATTTCTTCTTTGAAAAATACGAAGTCAAATGAAATATACATGGTATTTCAACCTCACACTTATACAAGAACCAAAGCTTTGTATGATGATTTTTGCAAGTGCTTTAGTGGACTTGATAATTTGCATCTAATGATAACCGATATATATGCTGCAAGAGAAAAAGATCCTGGAGATATAAGTTCAAAAATGCTATCAGATTCGATAAAAAAAGAAGGATTAGATTGTTTATACATTAAAGATTTTAAAGATATAGTTCAGTTCATATCTAAAAAATCAAAGAAAAATGATCTCTTTATTACTGTTGGTGCCGGGGATGTCAATAAAATTGGCGAAATGTTTTTAAAAGATGCTATTGACAAATAGAAGAACTTACCTTATCGTATAGATGAATGATATGATTTGAAAGAGGTGTAGAACATGCCACTTAATTATAATTATCCAAGAAAAACAAAATACAAGATTTCTACATCTCTTAGTTTAATTTATTAGTTATTTTTTGAGAATGAATTTAAACCATAGGGCTTGTATACCTATGGTTTTTTTATTGGTGAGGTGAAAATCCCTTGAAACGAATACTTACTATTTTAAAAAAACATAAATTTATCATCTTTTTTTCGTCGCTTTCATCGCTTTTATTGATATTTGCAGATATGTTCAATCCCATCATAAGTGGGGTTTTTGCAGATGAAGTGATAGTGAAAAGAAATTTAAATGCGGCTTTTATGCTACTATTTTATTTTTTCCTTATAACATTATTTAGGGCAATATTTGGATTTATTCGTGATTATCTTCTAGACTATTTAGGTTCAGAGACTTCTAGGAAATTAAAACATGAATTATACAGTCACATCCAAACATTATCCTTTAGTTATTTCGATGATATGAATACTGGTGAACTGATGTCTAGAATCAGCGAAGATATCTCCTTAATATGGGAAACCATCGCATACGGTCTCAGAATTGCCATCGAAAGCATAATATATCTAATAGCTGCATCTGTTATTTTATTTTCTATCAATTGGAAATTGACATTGATGTGCCTTTCAATAATGCCTTTTCTGGGTTTTATTGTGTACAAGCTTCAAAGGTTTACAATTAAGAATTATGAGAAATTGAGTGATCAAGCATCCATCTTAAATACTGTAGCACAGGAAAATCTGTCTGGGGTAAGGCTTGTGAAAGCTTTTGCTAGAGAAAAATATGAAATATTGAAGTTTTTAAAGCTAAATAAAGAGAGATATGACCTTACTCTCGACCAGGGGCGAATAAATTCAAAATATCTGCCACTATTAGAAGCATTATCAAACATAGCTATAATCATCATGATTGTAGGAGGAGGATATTTTGTCATCAATGATAATATGTCTTATGGTGATCTTGTAAAATTTGGCGGGTTTATTGGAATGATCATTTGGCCAATTAGAAATTCTGGCTGGCTTAGCAATATGATATCTCAGTGTATGGCTTCAATTGAAAAAATAAATGAAATTTTTAAAGTTAGACCACAGATTAAAGATGCAGAGAATGCTGTTTCCTTAGTCGATTATGCTGGCAACATTGAGTTTAAAAATGTATATTATAATAACAATGATATGAAAATCCTGAATGATATAAATATAGATTTAAGATGTGGAAAGACACTTGCAATAATGGGGGCTACAGGAAGCGGAAAGACATCAATCATAAATTTAATAAGCAGATTCTATGATGCTTCTTCTGGTGAAATACTCTTAGATGGCAAGAGTATCAAAAATATAAAGATCAAAGATTATAGAAAAGAAATTGCTCATGTACCCCAAGAAACATTTTTATTTTCTGATTCAATTCTCGAAAATATAAGATATGGCAAGGAAAATGCATCTATAGAAGAAATAAGAGAAGCTTGCACACTTTCATGCGCTATGGAATTTATAGATGACCTTGAAGAAGGCTTTGAAACCATAA
>JGI20171J29575_12611951_pt1 | contig 10614 bp, 12 predicted proteins | sample TergutNc150P4_FD_29575 | JGI IMG/M metagenome (IMG submission 29575)
TGCCACAGATACAGGAGCGGCGGATGCTCCTTCTGCATAGAGCCTCTGAAGGGAAAGCCGCTTATGCGCTCTCCCGGCGACATAATCGCCGAGGCGGAGAAGCTGGTATCATTGGGAGTAAGGAACATAAGGGTCGGAGGGCAGACGTGCATCGTCTCATACGGATCAACGGACAGCTCCGACGTCCCGGTCCCGAACCCCGAAGCGGTGGGGGCGCTGTTCGCCGGCCTGAAGGACCTCGGCCTTGACGTGCTTCATGTGGACAACGCGAATCCCGCCGTCATATCCTCCCACCCCTCGGAATCGAGGGAGGTCATCGGGATACTTACTGAATGCTGCACATCCGGCAACGTCCTGGCACTTGGATTGGAATCCGCGGACCCGATGGTCTTCAGAGAGAACAACCTCAACTGCACATCGGAACAGCTCATGGATGCCGTGAGGATCATCAACGAGATCGGCGGGGAGCGGGGGCCCACCGGCCTGCCGAAGCTTCTGCCGGGGATCAACCTAATATGCGGCCTGGACGGAGAAACGAACGGAACATACGGGCTGGACCTCGAACTCCTGAGGAAGATCCTGGATGAGGGCCTTATGGTAAGGCGCATCAACATACGGCAAGTGATGCCTCTCAGGAAGGATTTCGGCACAAGGGTGGATAAGGGATCATTCAAAAGATTCAAAGAGGCGGTGAGAGAAGAGATCGACAGGAAGATGCTGGAGCGCGTGGTGCCGAAAGGCACGGTCTTGAAGGACGTTCTCATGGAGATACATGACGGGAACACAACGTTCGGCAGGCAGATCGGCACGTATCCCATCCTCATCGGCATCCCGTACAAGGCGGAACTTGGGACCACGCACGATGTTACGATCACCGACTGGGGATTCAGATCCGTGACCGGGATCACCACTCCGTTCAACATCAACGCGATGCCCATGTCCGCAATAGAGGGGCTTCCGGGGATCGGCAAGAAGAGGGCTGCGAAGATAGTCATGAAACGGCCGTACCGCTCGATGGACGATCTCAGAGAAGCGATCGACGACCGGGATGTCTTTGAGAACATTCAGAGGATGATCTCTATCTCTCTGTAAGACCCTGCGCAGCACCCATAACATGTGCTTCTGAAGACCTTTTCCCGCAAATACTTCATATATATAAGCGGATACACAAAGGGCGAAAGATCGCCGTGAGGATGGGATATCACATGTGGTTCTTAATGCCGGCATGGAAAAGAAAGAACAAAGCCGCCGCACTGAGGGCGGTGCAGTCGGAGACCGACGAGGCGAAGTTAGCTGAGATCGCGAACAAGGCGCCGGATCCGGACGTGCGCCGTGAAGCGGTGAAGAAACTGAACGACGAGGATGTCCTTGCGCACATAATAAAAAACGAGGAATTCCCCCGCGTGCGCCGTGAAGCGGTGGTGAAGATCACTGATGAGGACGTACTTGCGGATGTGGCGATGAACGACCCGTTCCCCCGCGTGCGCCGGGAGGCCGTATTGAAACTGAAGGACGAGTCCATACTCGGCATCCTTGCGAAGAATGACACGGATTGCGACGTGCGCAGAGAAGCCATGATGAAACTGAAGGACGAGGCAGTGCTCGGGGATGTGGCCATGAACGGCGGCGACCACTTCGTACGCTGGGAAGCGGTGAAGAGACTGAGCGACGACGATGTCTTAGCCTATGTCTCAAGGAACGAACGCTTTTCCGACGTGCGTCTGGCGGCCGTGCAGAAGCTTACCAACGAGGACGTCCTGAAGGAAGTGGCCGAGCGCGACATACACCCCGGGGTGCGTCAGGCAGCGGCGGCGAAACTGCGCGAGCACGATTGATCCGCCCGATACCTGCGGAGCGGCAGGAACATCGCAGAAGGATGTGCAAAACCTAAATTACTGTTCGTCTCTTAGGAATGCTCATGGACTCCCTCCGAGCGGCACGATTCCCTTTCCTCAGAGAATCCGCTCTGTTCGCCGAGGAGAATTCCGCAGACATCGAATCGCTCATCAGCTCGCCAAATTACGAAGATGCCAGGAAAAGAGGCCTGGAGCGCGTGCTCAGCGCCGTTTCCCAGCATGAGGTTAGTTACGTACCTTTGCTCCAGGAATACGACCGACTGATGGAGATACTCTCATACCCGTACGCGAGAATGATAGTCTCCTGCATAAACGACCGGTTCCTTACGAAAAGATACGCCCTTGCCGAGGCGTCGAGGATGAACGAACTTCTTTCCGAGGACCGCGAATCGGAGGTGGCGGTGGCGGAAGAGCTCAACGTGAGATCCACCCTCGGGGCTGACGGCAGGATGAGCATGCATTTCAGTGACTACCTGAGATTCTCGCACGTCATGAAAGCGGTGGAATGGAAGCTCATAAACACCGAGCTCCAGAACGGTTTCGTACACCTAAGTTCGGACAGGTTCAACAGGCTCCTTCAGAACGCGCTTCAGGAACGGATCGAATCGGAACTGCCTTTGAAGGTCCCGGACGAATTCCGAAAAGCTCTGAAGCCCCATGTTGATCACGTCAGCGTGGTCCTGTTCGAAACAAAGAGGCAGCTGAGCCCGACGGGCGGGGAAGGGATGAACCCCGATTATCTTCCGCCGTGCATAAAGGCCATACTGGCAAGCGCGCAGAACGGCGTTAACCTCCCTCACAGCGCGAGGTTCGCACTCGTTTCCTATCTTAACGCGCTCGGCCTTACCTATGAACAGATAATAGGCCTCTTCGCTCAGTCGCCGGATTTCGACGAATCCAAATCAAGCTATCAGATCAAGCACATCACCGGGGAGGAAAGGGGCGGAGAGGGGTACACCCCTCCGGAATGCGCAACGATGAAAACGAACGGCATATGCTTCGACCCGGACAATCTGTGCGCAAAGATCAATCATCCTCTTTCGTATTACAGGATAAAATCCGGGAATACGCAGAAGAAAGAAGGGGCCTGAGCTCAATCTTTCTTGGAAAGGTTCTTCCAAGTTACTATCGCCCTCTGGACCGCGGTAAGGTTGCCGACGACGGCGAACCATATCATCATTATCTCCAGCCAAGATATGGAATATCCAGATATCTCTATCAGCGGGTATCCGGCCCAGATCATTATGAACTGTATCACGGGGAACAGCGTGCTCAGGACCACTCTGTCGGCCCTTCCCAGCAATCCCGCATACAGGCGCGGCGCGCCCACCGCCTGGGCCTGCGTGCCCATGTACGAGGTCAGAAGCACCCCGATAAGCGCCAGCATGCCGAGGTACGGGTTGCACCATGCGCTTACGGCAACGCCGCCGATCATGAAGACATCGGCATATCTGTCGAAAACATGGTCCAGGTAATCCCCTTTGAGGGACGCTTTCCCTGCGAGCTTTGCGACCTTTCCGTCCAGGGCATCGAAGTACCCAGAGACAAGGACGACCGCCGCTCCGACCAGCAGAAGATAATGGTACTCAAAGCTGAAATAAAGCAGCAGCCCCGAGAAGAACGCAAGGATAAGACCTATCCAGGATATATTGTTCGGATTGACGTTTATCAGCTTTTTTGCGACAGGGGTCAACGCGAAGTCGGCTTTCCCCCTTTGCCCGTCTAGAACCATTTCTCCAACTCCTCCGTCCAATCAATATTGCCAGGTCGGTATTTATCGATATTCCCTTTTATCATATCCTCGACCTTGTCCGCTATTGTTCCTGTGCTGTCCTCCGATGTGTCCAGCTCGCATACCGGAGCGTCGGTCTCGACGGATTCGCACAATATCACGTCCAGGATCTCCGCCTGAACATTCTCTGCCACTTTGCTCTCCGGGTAACCGCGCGCCCTGAGCCTTCCCGCAAGCGTTTCTGGACTGCACCTTAGCACGATCACTGCATCGCATTCCACGCAATGGGAGAAATGCCCCTCGATGAACAGGACATCGTCCGTCCTGTACTTTTCCAGTGAAAGATCGAGAGCGTCCACGTCGACGCAGTACGTATCCCTGGCTTCGTCCTTCTCCTCAAGAAGGCCGTTGGCGCGTATATGCTCATTGAGATCCAGCACATTGTATCCTCTGATCCTGAGCTCTTCGGCGAGATGCGTCTTCCCTGTGCCCGGCGTGCCTGTTATTGCGATCATCATCTTATCACAGATACTTGTCGGCGCGTTCAAGCACCTCTTCCCATCTGGGTGTATTCGTAAGCGCGCCCACTTTCTCGACTACGAAGGAGGATGTCGCCGATGCCAGTATCAGGGACTCGTGAACATCGTACCCCTTATACAAGCCGCAGTAGAAGCCGGCGCGGAAGGCGTCCCCCGCGCCGGTGGCGTCGACGAATGCCCTTCCTTCTATCACCGGGATCTTTACGACCTCCCCTTTGATCTTGGCCGTGCTGCCCCTTTCGCCTTCCGTACGGACCACCAGGTCCTCGTCGATATCCATCACATCCTTTATTCCGAGATTCCTTTCGATGACCCTCGCCTCGTATTCGTTGCAGAAAAGAGAATCTGAAAGACCCAGAGCCTTCCTGATCTTGTCTCCGCTCCACATCTTGTATACCTCTTGGGCGGGATCGAAGGATATCCTCGGGCCGCTCTCCCCTAAGGTCTCCATTATGGAAATGTAATAGTCTGGGTCCCCTGTGCAGAAATGCGCGAACGACGATCTTGAGGCGTTCCCGGTGAGCATATGGTTCAGCTTGCTGGCGCTCCCCTGGGGGCCTTGGTAGAATATCACTTTCTGCCTCATTTCCGAGTCGTTGATGACCATGGCCTGCGAGGACTCGTACTCCTTGACGGAGATCATCTCATCCATTATCAATCCGGAATCGTCCATCTCCCCTTCGTATCTGAACGGGAAGTCCTCGCCGACGAACGCGCATATCGCAGTGGGAACGCCGAGCCTCGCGGCGGTCATGGCGATGTTCGTTCCGGTCCCTCCGAGCGTTGTGTTCTTTGAAAGCACGTCCACGGATTCGTTTATCTCCGGGAACCTCCGGATGGAGATTATCTGATCGATCGTAACGTGCCCGTACACTGACAGGAAAGGTCTTCCGCCGGCCATGCATCAAGTATCGATTGCGGTTATTAATGGTTTTACGGGATCCCTCGGCGGCCGACCACATCTTCATACAGCGAGACCATCTTCTTTCCCACCGCTTCCATAGAGTACGATTCCGCGGTCTGCCTCGCATTCGCGGATAGCGCGTCCTTGTTCTCAAGGCATCTGATTATCGCTTCCGCACACTGTTCCGGAGTGTCTTTGAAGAAGTATCCGTTCACCCCTTCTTTCACAACGTCCAGGAACGCTCTTCCGTCCGAACATGCGGCCGGGAGCCCGCAGCCCATCGCCTCTGCGATGGTCAGGCCCTGAGTCTCGAACCTTGACGCGGATACCACCGCATCCGCTGCCGAATAGTATAACGCAAGCTCGTCATCCGGGACGAACCCGGCGAATATCACTTTGCTCTCCAGATCCTCGCTCTTCACCAGGTCCTTCATCTCTTGGAACGCCGGACCTTTTCCGACTATCATAAGCTTGACGTTCTCCGGAAGGCTCTTCACCGCTTTTATCGGGATCCCGATGTTCTTCTCGTAGGATACCCTGCCGACGTGTATGACCACCTTCTCGTCGGTGAGGCCGTGCCTTTTCCTTATCTCCGAGCCGTCGAGCCCCGGTCTGAACCGGTTCACGTCGATGCCCACCGGTATGACCTCAGTGCGCTTTGTCCGAACGCCGTTCTCTTCGAATTCGGTAAGCGTCGCCGGGGTCAGCGCTATGACGCATTTCGGCCTTTTCATGAAGTTCCTTATGTATATCCACGCCAGCCTCGACAGGATATTCGTCGGGATGGGTATGGGAGAATAGAATTCGAGCGTGTCGACCACGTTCGTGCAATATGTGGCGACCGCCGGCACGCCCGTCGACCGTGAGACGATCAGCCCTTTCAGCGCCATGAACGCCACGCCGTGTATGTGTATTATGTCCACGTTCAGGGATTCGATCAACCTTCTTTTTCCGGAGGGGAATATCGGAAGGAAGTAGTCTGGATATTTCTTGAACTTCGTCGCCGGGAAATAGTGGATCCCGGGCTCCCTCCGGCTCTCGCCCGGGTCGGGGGCGATGATGAATACCGTATGACCCAGATCCCTCAGGGACTTGCTGAGCGTCATCACTGCGGTGACCACGCCGTCCCTCGTGGGAAGATAACTGTCGGTCATTATCGCTATTCTCATGTGATCCCTTACGTCCCCTCTTCCCATCCTGTCATGTATCTTTTCTGGTCGTCCGTGAGAGAATCGATCGTTATGCCCATCGACCGCAGCTTGATGCCCGCTATCTCCGTATCTATCGATCCCGGGACGTCGTATACCTTATTCTCCATGCTCGGGCCGTTCCTGAGTATGTGCTCCATGCTCAGCGCCTGGGTTGCGAAGCTGGTGTCCATTATCTCCACCGGGTGCCCCTGCCCCGCCGCCAGATTCATCAGCCTGCCGTCCGCTATCAGATACAGCTTCCTTCCGTCGTTGGTCCTGTACTCGTCGACGGATTCCCTGACCTTGCTGACGGAAGAGGACGCCTTCTCCAGATCGTTCTTGTTTATCTCGTTGTCGAAGTGCCCCGCGTTGCCCATGATGCAGCCGTCCTTCATCACGCGGAAGTGCTCCTCGCGGAGGATGTCCCTGCATCCGGTGACCGTCATCACCATGTCCGCCATCTTCACGGCGTCGGCCATTCTCATTACTTCATACCCGTCCATCCTGGCCTCTATCGCTTTTATGGGGTCGACCTCGCATACGATCACCGATGCGCCGAGACCTTTCGCCCTCATCGCGATCCCTTTCCCGCACCATCCGTATCCTGCGACCACCAGCCTCTTGCCGGCGACGACAAGGTTCGTAGCGTTCATCCACCCGTCGAATGCAGACTGACCGGTTCCGTATCTGTTGTCGAAGAGGAACTTCATCTTCGCATCGTTCACAGATATGACCGGGAACTCGAGCTTTCCTTCGGAGGCCATCGCCCTGAGCCTTGCCGCGCCCGTGGTGGTTTCCTCGTTGGCTCCCTTCACTCCGCGGATGGCGTCCCTGCGGGACGTGTGGACCATCGCGATCAGGTCCGCGCCGTCGTCGATCATAAGGTCCGGCTTGAGGTCAAGGACCTTGTTGAGATTCGAGTAGTATTCATCCTGGGTCTCTCCTTTTTTAGCATGAACGTCGAGGCCGTATTCCTCTTTGAGCGCCAGTGCCACCGAGTCGTCCGTCGAGAGGGGGTTGCAGCTTGCCAGCCGTATCTTCGCGCCTCCGTTCGCCAGCGTTATCGCCAATACCCCGGTCTTTGCCTCCGTATGGAGCGCCATCCCTATCTTCACGCCCTCGAACGGCCTCTCCGCCCGGAACCTTTGGTCTATCTCCTTCATCACCGGCATGTGTTCGTATGCCCACTTGAGTCTCAGACTGCCTTTTTTCAGAAGTTCGTTCATTCATACGCCCCCTTCAAACTCCGACCTGAGTGAGGAACATATCTCATCTACAATTTCCTTTCTGTTGTTCTCGTTAGAGAACGTTCTTATCGTTTCTTCGATCGCGCCGCGCTTGCCCTTCATATCTATCACATAAGCAATGATGTTCTCAAGCGCCCTGGTCATCTCGTCTGAAATTGAGACGGACGCTGTCCTCGATGTCCTTGACAGAGGGTTGAGATCTATCGAAATCACGATCTTCCCCATGTCGGCCAGCGCCTTCGCCCTGTCCCCGTCCTCTATCGGGACGAGTATCACATCCGAGTCGAATATCCCCTCCTTCGTGCAGAGCGCACGGTCGGAGCTTAATCCGGGTATCCTTGCGTCCGGGTGCCGGCCGAGCACGTCCGCCGCCCCGTTATCCTCCATATACGATATCAGGAGTTCCATCCTCTCCTCTGTCCTGTGGAAGATGTTGACCTCCATCCTGGCCGGGACCTCCTTTGCAAGCCTTATAAGGTTCAGGGGGTCCAGCACGGCCGCGTTGCCGTTGACGCACACGACCGGGTTCTTCGCTTTCAAAAGATATGCCGCCGCTGCCTTCTCCGCTCTCAGCGACGGCGCCAGGCTCTTCTCGCCCATCAGATAGTCGAACGCTTCCCCTCTGCCGTGGGATATTAGGCCGGTCCGGGACACAAGGCCCTTGTCCACCATCTCAGACATCCTTTCCCGTATCATCAGCGATCTGTAGCGGGGGTGGTCCGTGGGTATGTTCACATTCTTACATGAGCGCACAGTTGATATAGATTTATGTTGTAGCAATGAGGGCATGCCTGAAGTAAGGATAGTTCTCGTAGGCCCTAAGTTCGAAGGGAATATCGGCGCGGTCGCCAGATCGATGGCCAATTTCGATTTTGAGGAGCTGTACCTTGTGGGTCCGTGCACCGTCGGCGAGGATGCTTACCGCCGGGCCAAGCACGGTTCGGACGTCTTGGACAGGGCCGTCACGGTGGGAACGCTGGCAGAGGCGGTCGAGGACTGCTTCCTTGTCGCGGGCACCAGCGGCATAACGACGAAGGGCGACAGGAACTACGCGAGGATGCCCGTGCCCGTCCGAGAGTTCGCCCAGCACGTTTCCGGGTATGGGGAAAAGATGGCGATAGTCTTCGGAAGGGAGGACATAGGCCTGTTCCAGGAGGAACTGAACAAATGCGACATCCTGATCAACGTCCCCACCAGCGAGAATTACCCGGTGCTCAATCTGTCGCATGCGGCGACTCTGGTCATGTATGAATTGTTCCAGTTCGGGAACGTTACGAGAAGGCCGGAGCCCGCCGAGAGGAAGGAGAAGGACTACATGTTCGATTTCTTCGACGACCTCATGGATGCGATCGATTATCCGGAGCACAGGAGAGAGGACACTTCGATCATGTTCAGGCGCATGATGGGCCGCTCCATCCCCACGAAGTACGAGTACAACACCATAATGGGGGTATTCGGCGACGCCTCTAAGATAATAAAGAACGGTAAGAAATGGGAATGAACAGCATTATCCCGTGACCTTCCCCCTCTTTCCCGGGAACGACCTCCGGGATTATCCCGGTCATGTTGCCTATGGTGGTCGATATCGCTTCCGCATCCGACCTGCCTATCGCCGAATCGGAGGTCGCGACGATCTTTCCGTAGCCCGGGTCCGCATCGAACAGGTATTCGTTCATCGCGGACACCGCCGCTTTGACCGGGTCTCCCCCGGCGCGGTAAGCTATCGTATACACCTTCTCGCTGAGGGTGCTGAAGAACGGGCCCTCGAGCATATCGTACATCCTGACGATCGCTTCCTTCATCATCTCGTCCGCCAGGGATATCGCTTTGCTGATGGGCAGCGAGCCGCCGCCTCTGGAAGGCACCTTGCCGATGTCGAACAGTATCGTCCTGTCCGATATCTGGATCACCCTCCTCATCTGCCTCAGCGCGGTCTCCCTGCGCGATGCCTCGAAGGGCATGGGTATGCTCACCGCCGATATCATCCTGGCGCCGGAATCCCTGGCGCATTCCTCTATCACCGGGATCGTTCCGGACCCCGTCCCTCCGCCGAGCCCTGCGGTCACTATGATGTTCCGGTACCCGGAGACGGCCTTGCATATCTCTCTTTTATAATCATTAGCCAGCGCCCATCCCAGGTCCTGATCCCCTCTGCAGCCGTCCACGCTTCCATGGGCCATGGATATGGTGGACCCATGGTCGCCCGTGTTTATCGTCACCACCGGTATGCCGAGTTCCTCCGGTATCCTGGACACGGTGTTCTGGCCTGCGCCGCCGGAACCGATGACCAGGGTCCTTCCGGTCAAGTCATTCCTCCGGTTCGATCCTCGATCTCACATAATCCCTGACCGCTTTCTTGAGGGCCTCGTCCAGAGACTCTGGGTCTCCGTCGGTGAGCAGCGATTCCATCTTAAGAGGCCTCTCTTTGACGTGCTCGCCCAGGATCTTCGTTATCTCTTTCGGGGTGAGCTTGGACCCGATCATCTTGTCTATGGCGTCCGCCACACTCTCTGATAGACTGTCATACTCCCCCCTGTCGACCAGAGTCTGGAGAAGGAGCATCGTGTCGGGTGTGAGCCTGACCAAGATCTTTTCGGTGGGATCCATGTGACCGATGGAAAATGTAAGTGCGATAAATAAAGATGTTGTGGAAAAGGTTTGATTTGTCAAGCTAAACTTCCCGTTCATCCGAACAGAGCGCTCAGACCAGCTGCTGCGTCCTCTTCGCTGACTGCTTCTTCCTCGGGTACCTCGGGCTTCGCTGCTGCGGCGGGTGCTGCGGCGGCGTGGGCTCCTCCGGCTGCGGGTGCCGCGGCTGCGGGTGCAGGTGCGGCTGCGACGGCGGCCGATGCGATGGCCGCCTTTATGTCGACTCCCTCGAGTGATGCGATCAGTGCTTTGACTTTAGCTGCGTCGAGCTCTACTCCTGCTGCCTTGAGGATCGCTGTTACGCCCTCCTCTGTTATCGGTTTGCCAGCAGAGTAAAGCACCATTGCACTGTAAATATACTCCATTTGTTTCAACTCCTTTTAGCCAAATAGTGCGCTCAGGCCAGCTGCTGCGTCTTCTTCGCTGACCTGTTCTTCTTCTTTCTCTTCAACTTTCTGCTCCGCTTTCGCGGTTCCCGCTGCAGGTTTTACAGCTGC
>JGI20171J29575_12611946_pt1 | contig 10595 bp, 5 predicted proteins | sample TergutNc150P4_FD_29575 | JGI IMG/M metagenome (IMG submission 29575)
CTGCTCCATGGAGAATTTCGACCCGGTGGGTGTGCATACGGGCGACAGCATCGTCATAGCCCCCGCCGTTACGCTGGCCGACAGGGAGTATCAAATGCTGCGCTCGGCGGCTTTGGATATCATCAAGGCGCTGGGCGTTGAGGGCGGCTGCAACTGCCAGTTCGCGCTGCACCCGCATAGCTTCGAATACGCCGTCATTGAGGTCAACCCGCGTGTTTCGCGCTCCTCGGCGCTGGCCAGCAAGGCGACGGGATACCCCATCGCAAAGGTGGCGGCCAAGATCGCCCTGGGATATACGCTCGATGAAATCATAAACGCCGTCACCGGCACCACCTTCGCGGCGTTTGAGCCGGCCCTTGACTATGTGGCGGTCAAATTTCCCAAATGGCCGTTCGATAAATTTGTGTACGCCCAAAAGAATCTGGGAACGCAAATGAAAGCGACCGGCGAGGTCATGGCCATAGCGGATAGCTTTGAGGAAGCCCTTCTCAAAGCGGTACGGGGCGCTGAGATTGGACTGGCCAGCCTCAACCTGCCCCGCCTGTCGGCAAAGACAGACGATGAAATCCGCGGGCTTCTCTATACCGTAACCGACGAGCGCCTGTTTGTGCTCTACGAGGCAATCAAGCGCGGCGTCAGCGTGGATGAGCTGCATCTGATCACCAAGGTGGACCGCTGGTTTTTATATGGCCTTGCAAACATCGCGAACGGCGATATCCCCGCAAAGCCGCTTGTCTATAAGATGGTCGATACCTGCGGCGGCGAATTTGAGGCAAAAACGCCGTATTTCTATTCGATTCAGGACGGCAGGGAGAACGAAGCGCTGCCCTTCGTTCAAAAAAATGATAAGCCGCGGGTCGTCGTTTTGGGCAGCGGCCCGATCCGCATCGGCCAGGGTATCGAGTTTGACTACGCCTGCGTGCATTGCGTATGGACGCTGAAAAACCTGGGTTATGAGGTCATTGTGATCAACAACAACCCTGAAACCGTATCAACCGATTTTGATACCGCCGACAGGCTGTATTTTGAGCCGCTGTGTACGGACGATGTGATGAGCATAATCGAAATGGAAAAACCACTCGGCGTCATCGTGGCCTTCGGCGGCGGCACGGCCATCAAGCTGACCCAAAAGCTGCACGAGCGCGGTACCCATATCATCGGTACGTCGGCGGACAGCATTGATATCTGTGAGGATAGAGAGCGTTTCGACGAACTGCTGGAGCGCCTTCACATCAAGCGGCCGAAGGGGTACGGTGTCATGTGCCAGGCGGAAGCGCTGGAAGCCGCTAAAAAGCTGGGGTATCCGGTGCTCATGCGCCCGTCCTATGTATTGGGCGGGCAAAACATGATCATTGCCTTTGCGCCGGAGGATATCGAAGAATATATGGAGATCATTCTGAGGCAAAAACAAGAGAACCCCGTGCTGATCGACAAGTATCTCAGCGGACGGGAAATTGAGGTAGACGCCATCTGCGACGGAGAGAGCGTGCTCGTCCCGGGCATTATGGAGCATATCGAGCGCACCGGCATCCATTCGGGCGACAGCATCGCCGTATACCCCGCTTTGCATGTCGATGACGCGCTCGCCGCCAAGATATTTGAAGTAACCCAAAAACTTTGTATGGCTTTGGACGTTAAAGGCCTTGTGAATATGCAGTACGTTCTGTATGAAAACGACGTCTACGTCATTGAGGTCAATCCGCGGGCGTCGCGCACGGTTCCGTATATCAGCAAGGTTACCGGCGTTCCCATGTGCGAGCTTGCCACAAGGGTCAGCATCGGCCAGACGCTCTCACAGCTCGGATATTCCTCGGGCATCGCGAAAATCCCGCCGTATTTCGCGGTCAAAGTACCGGTATTCTCCTTTGAAAAACTGGCCGGCGTGGATACGCATCTGGGGCCTGAAATGAAGTCCACCGGAGAAGTATTGGGGCTGGGAAAAAATCTTGAAGAGGCGCTTTACAAAGGGCTGGTCGCGGCGGGATATAAAATGAAAAAACGTGGCGGCGTGCTGATTACCGTCCGCGACAGCGATAAAGCCGAGATCGCGGAGGTCGCCAAAAAACTCACCCGCTGCGGTTTTTCCCTGTACGCAACGCGGGGCACCGCCAAATTTCTGGAAAGGAAAGGATTTTCCGTTCATGTTGTGGAGAAGATCCGTGAGTGCCCGGACAGCAACACCGCGACGCTTTTGGAAGGCGGCACGGTAAGCTATGTCATCTCCACATCCGAAAAAGGCAGGGATCCCGCCTTTGACGGCGTGAAGATCCGCCGGAAGGCCTGCGCTCTGGGCATCCCGTGCCTGACGTCCATCGATACGGCCAACGCGCTGGCGGACAGCCTGCTTTCGGGCTACAGCCAGATCAATACGGAGCTGGTCGATATAAACAATTTACGGAGCAGCCGCATGCGGCTGCCCTTCACGAAAATGCACAGCTGCGGCAATGACTATATCTATATCAACTGCTTTGCCCTTGAAATAAATTCGCCGGAATCGTTGTCGGTGCTATTGTCCGACCGGCACACCGGTGTGGGGGGAGACGGTGTGGTGTTAATCATGCGCTCGGAGATTGCCGACGCGAAAATGCGGATATTCAACCTTGACGGCAGCGAAGGCGCCATGGGCGGCAATGCCATCCGCTGTATCGCGAAATATCTCTACGACAACGGAATCGTCGCAAAGCGGGAAATGCGTATTGAAACAAAAAGCGGCGTCCGGGAACTGTATCTGTCCACCAGAAACGGGGCGGTATCGTCCGTGAAGGTGGACATGGGACGCGCCGAGCTGTGGCCTGAGAGAATACCCGTCCAACTGCCGGGGGAGGATGTCATCGCCAGACCGGTAACGATCGGCGGCAGAGACTATGCCGTTACCTGTGTTTCCCTGGGGAATCCTCATGCCGTGGTTTTTTGCGAAAACGTGGACAAGCTGAATCTGCGTGATATCGGCCCGCTGTTTGAAGACGACGCGTTGTTCCCTGACAGGGTAAACGCCGAATTTGTTGAGATCGTGGGCAGGAACCATTTGAAAATGCGCGCGTGGGAGCGCGGCAGCGGGGAAACGCGCTCCTGCGGCACGTGCGCATGCGCCTCGGCTGTGGCCGCCGTGCTGAACGGGCATTGCGACAAGGGCGCGGACATTAAGGTGCAGCTTCCCGGCGGCGATTTGATCATTCAATATACGGACAAGACCGTATATATGACGGGCGATTGCACAAAGGTGTTTGAAGGGATGGTGGAAATATGAGCGAGCTTGCGCTGGTACTTGATTTCGGCGGTCAGTATAAGGAACTGATTGCCGGCATGGTCAGGGCGCTGTCCGTCTATTCGGAAATAAGGCCGGGCGATATGACCGTTGAGGAGATCAAGGGGCTCAACCCAATCGGCATAATCCTGACAGGCGGGCCGAACAGCGTATACCTGCCCGGTTCGCCCAAGTGTGATCCCGCGATATTCAAGCTTGGCATCCCTGTTCTCGGCATCTGCTATGGCATGCATATGATGTGCCAGCTGCTGGGCGGTGAGGTCGCCCCCGGCGGTATTGGCGAATATGGCCGCGTCTATGTAACGCCGGGCGAATTATCGTCAAAGCTGTTTCGCGGCGCGAAAGAACCCTTTGCCGCTCTGATGAACCACAGGGACGCCGTAAAAAACTTGCCGGAAGGCTTTCAAACAACGGCGTCAACACCGGCCTGCATCGCGGCTTGTGAAAACGCCTCCCAAAACCTTTATGGCGTGCAGTTTCACCCTGAGGTCAAGCATACGGCCGGCGGGCGCGAGATTATCCAAAGATTTTTGTATGATATTTGCGGCGCGGCGGGTGATTATAAGCTGAATGATTATATGGACACGCAAATCAAGAAGATACGGCAAAAGATCGGCGGTCAAAAGGTGCTGCTTGCCCTTTCCGGCGGGGTTGATTCGTCTGTGTGTGCCGGCCTGCTGTCCAAAGCCGTGCCGGGACAGCTCACCTGTATCTTTGTTGATCACGGCTTTATGCGGCTGAACGAGGGCGATGCGATAGAGCGCGTATTTTCAAAGGGAAATCTCCAATTCATCCGCGTAAACGCGCAGGAACGGTTTCTTTGCAAGCTGCGAGGCGTGACAGAACCTGAAAAAAAGCGCAAGCTCATCGGCGAAGAGTTCATCCGCGTGTTTGAGGAAGAGGCCGCAAAGCTCGGCAATATCCCGTTTCTGGCCCAGGGCACCATCTATCCTGACATTGTCGAGTCCGGCGGCAAGCATGGCGCGACCATTAAGAGCCATCACAACGTGGGGGGGCTTCCGGAAAATCTCGCTTTTGCCGAAGTCGTGGAGCCGCTGTCCGGGCTTTTTAAGGACGAGGTGCGTATCCTTGGGAAAAAGCTGGGGCTGCCGGCATCGCTGGTGAAACGCCAGCCGTTCCCCGGGCCGGGACTCGCGATCCGCGTTATGGGCAGTGTCACGGAGGACAAGCTGGACATCATACGGCGGGCCGACGCCATCCTCCGCGAGGAACTGGACGGGTATAAAAGCAAGCCGGACCAATACTTTGCCGTATTGACCGATACCCGCTCCGTGGGCGTCAAGGGAGACGACAGGACCTATGACCCCGTGATCGCCGTTCGGGCGGTAACGACGGGCGATTTTATGACGTGCGAATACGCGCCGCTGCCGCACAGGGTTTTGCGTCGGATTTCTTCACGGATCACAAGCGAAATACAGGCGGTCAGCCGGGTGGTTTACGATATTACGTCAAAGCCGCCGGCGACGGTGGAATGGGAGTGAGGATCATGACCAAATACATTTTTGTAACAGGCGGCGTTGTTTCGGGGCTCGGCAAGGGGATCACCGCCGCGTCGCTGGGCAGGCTGCTTAAGCAGAGGGGCCTGAAGGTCGCGGCCCAAAAACTGGATCCGTATATGAATGTCGATCCGGGAACCATGAGCCCATTCCAGCACGGCGAGGTGTTTGTCACCGACGACGGCGCCGAGACGGACCTTGATTTAGGGCATTATGAGCGTTTCATCGACGAAAACCTGACGAAGCTGAGCAGCCTGACATCCGGGCAGGTGTACTGGAATGTGCTCGGACGTGAACGCGCGGGCGGCTATCTGGGCGGCACGGTGCAGGTCATTCCACACGTTACGGAGGAAATCAAGAACTTCATTTACGCCGGGGCCGAAAACAGCCGCGCCGACGTGCTGATCACCGAGATCGGCGGTACGACGGGCGATATTGAAAGCCAGCCGTTTCTGGAGGCCATCCGGCAGATCTCCCTTGAAAAGGGCGGCGAAAATTGTCTTTTCATCCATGTTACACTGGTTCCGTATTTAAAATGCTCCGGGGAACACAAATCAAAACCTACGCAGCACTCGGTCAAGGAACTGCGCGCCATGGGCATTGCCCCGAACATCATCATTGCGCGGGCCGATCAGCCTTTGAGCAAAGGCATTACAGAAAAGATAGCCTTGTTTTGCAATGTAAAGCCCGATTGTGTCATTGAGAACATCGACGTTTCCTCCCTATATGAAGCGCCGCTTATGCTTCATGAAAACGGCCTGGACAAGGTTGCCTGCCGGGCGCTGGGCCTCCTGGTTCCGGAACCGGATTTGGGCGACTGGCGGACGATGGCGCGAAAAATCAAGGCAAGAAAAAAGGAAACCAACATAGCGATCGTCGGAAAGTATGTACAGCTCCATGACGCGTACCTGTCCATCATAGAGAGTCTCAATCACGCGGGGTTCGAAGCTTCCGCCAATGTCGGAATCCGCTGGGTCGATAGCGGTGAACTGACCGGTGAAAATGTCGCGGAGCGTCTGAGCGGGATAGACGGGATGATCATTCCGGGCGGTTTCGGCGATAGGGGGATTGAAGGAAAGATCATCGCCTGCCAGCACGCGCGGGAAAACGACATACCGTTTTTGGGCATCTGTCTGGGTATGCACATCGCCGTAATTGAGTTCGCGCGGCATGTCTGCGGTCTCGCGGGCGCGCACTCCGGCGAAGTTGACGGAGCCGCGCCCCATCGCGTGATCGATATCATGCCCGGTCAGGTTGGCATGCTGGGCAGTGGCGGCACCATGCGCTTGGGCGCGTATCCCTGCAAGATCACGCATGGCACATTGCTAAACAGGCTGTACGGCGCGGATGAAATCAGCGAACGGCATCGTCATCGGTTTGAATTGAATAACGATTACCGGGAGCGGCTTACGGGCGCGGGGCTTGTCATTTGCGGCATGTCGCCGGACAACAGCCTTGTGGAGGCGGTCGAACTGCCGAAAAACCGTTTTTTCATCGGTGTTCAGTTCCATCCGGAGTTCAAAAGCCGTCCCAACAAACCGCATCCGCTATTCTTTGGGCTTGTCCGGGCGGCGGCCGGCGGGGAGAATGACCCGCTATGAGAAATTTATTTCGTAAAGCTTGACATTTGGGTTGTTCTATAGTATGATCACGCAAACAGCAAAGGCGCTGTGGGCTATACGTCCGCGGCGCCTTATTTTTTTTAGAAAGGGTGCTTAGTTGTGAGCAAATTGATTGTACCGAAGGATTACCGGCAGCTCCTTTCCGTATACGAAACCCAAACCGCTATAGGCGCAATCAAAAGAATATTTGAGGACAATCTGGCGCGGGCCCTTCATCTCAAGCGCGTATCCGCGCCGCTCTTTGTCGAGCCGCAAACGGGGTTAAACGACGACCTGAACGGCGTTGAGCGGCCGGTCGTCTTTGACATCAAAGAGATGCGGACCGACGCGCAGATCGTCCATTCGCTCGCGAAATGGAAGCGCATGGCGCTTTATCAATACGGATTCCCTGTGGGCGAAGGGCTTTATACCGATATGAACGCCGTGCGCCGCGACGAGGAGATGGACAACCTTCATTCCATTTATGTCGATCAGTGGGATTGGGAAAAGATCATCGACAGCGCTTCGCGCAACGAGAGCCTGCTAAGAGAGACGGTTGTCCAAATCGTGAACGCTATTTGCGACACGGCGGATAAAATCAAGGCGATGTATCCGGTTTTGAGCGTGGATCTATCGCGGAATGTCCGGTTCATCACAACGCAGCAACTTGAAGACATGTACCCGGAACTATCGCCGAAAGAACGTGAAAACGCGTGCCTGAAAGAATGCAAAACCGCGTTTATCATGCAGATCGGGGACATCCTGAAATCCGGCGTCAGGCATGACGGGCGCGCGCCGGATTATGACGATTGGACACTCAACGGCGATATTGTTTTCTGGAACGATATGCTGGGATGCGCTTTTGAGATTTCATCCATGGGAATCCGCGTCGATGCAGAAGCATTGGATGCGCAGCTTACAAAAGCAAACTGTGACGACCGCCGCGAGCTGCCGTTCCATAAAATGCTGCTTGAAGGGAAATTGCCGCTGACCATGGGCGGCGGTATCGGACAATCAAGGCTGTGCATGCTCCTCTTCCAAAAAGCGCATATAGGCGAGGTGCAGGTTTCGGTGTGGGACAAAAATACCATTTCCGGCTGCAAGGCCGCCGGCATTCCGCTATTGTGAGGTGTTCGAAATGAAAGATGTGCCGAATCTGTTTGGAAGTATGGTTTTTAACGACTCTGTCATGCGGGAAAAGCTGCCCAAAGATATGTATAAGGCATTGAAAAAAACAATGTCACAGGGTATGCATTTGGAACTGGACGTCGCCAATGTGGTGGCCAGCGCCATGAAGGACTGGGCGGTTGAAAAAGGCGCGACCCACTTCACCCATTGGTTTCAGCCCATGACGGGCATTACGGCCGAAAAGCACGAGAGTTTTATTGCCCCTTCAGGCGACGGAAAAATCATCATGGAATTTTCAGGGAAAGAGCTTGTCCGGGGAGAACCTGACGCGTCCAGTTTCCCTTCCGGCGGTTTACGCGCCACCTTTGAGGCGAGAGGGTATACCGTTTGGGATACAACCTCCCATGCTTTTATCAAGGACGGTTCATTGTGCGTTCCGACCGCGTTTTGCTCATACAGCGGTGAGGCGCTCGACAAAAAAACACCCCTGCTCCGCTCGATGGAGGCAATTAACAGGCAAGCGCTGCGCATCCTCAGGCTTTTTGGGAATACATCCGCACAACGCGTAATGTCGCAGGTTGGCCCGGAACAAGAATATTTCCTTATTGATAAAGAAATGTACCTGAAACGGCCTGATTTGGTTTGTACCGGCAGAACGCTATTCGGCGCCCGTCCGCCCAAGGGGCAAGAGCTTGACGATCATTATTACGGCAGTTTAAAGCCAAGGGTGTCCGCCTTTATGAAGGAGCTTGATGAAGAGCTCTGGAAACTGGGCGTTTGCGCCAAGACTAAGCATAACGAGGTCGCTCCGGCCCAGCATGAGCTTGCGTCCGTCTATACGACGGCGAATATCGCCACCGATCACAATCAGCTTGTGATGGAGATGATGAAGATTGTCGCGAACCGCCACGGTCTTACCTGCCTGCTTCACGAAAAGCCATTCGCCGGTGTGAATGGAAGCGGCAAGCATAACAATTGGTCTATCAGCACCGATACGGGCATGAATCTGCTTGAACCGGGTCAGACGCCGCATGAAAACGCGCAATTCTTATTGTTCCTGGCCGCTGTCGTCAAAGCGGTGGACGAATACCAGGATTTGCTTAGAATTTCGGCGGCAAGCGCCAGCAATGATCACAGGCTCGGCGCAAACGAAGCGCCGCCTGCTATCGTTTCCATGTTCCTTGGCGAAGAGCTGACGGAAATTCTGGAAGCGCTTGAAAACGGCACCGATTATCAAGGCAAGGAAAAACACCAAATGGAGATTGGCGTGACGGTACTGCCGCATTTTCCCAAAGACGTGACGGACCGTAACCGAACGTCGCCCTTCGCGTTTACGGGCAACAAATTTGAGTTTCGCATGCCAGGTTCAACTTTTTCCACCGCAGGCCCCAATATTATCCTCAATACGGTGGTTGCGGAAGTCTTGCGGCAGTTTGCGGATCATTTGGAAAAGTCGAATGAATTCAACGGCGATCTGGCGTCGCTGATCAAGAAGACGTATAAAGAACATAAGCGGATTGTTTTCAACGGCAACAATTACGCGGATGAATGGGTAATCGAAGCTGAAAGGCGCGGGTTATCAAACCTGAAGACGACCGTAGATGCCCTTCCCGCGTTTATTTCCCCCAAAAGCGTCGCGTTGTTTGCGAAACAACATGTTTTCACCGAATCGGAGATTCGCTCGCGTTATGAGATTCTATTGGAAAGCTATTGCAAAAGCATCCATATTGAAGCGCTCACGATGGTGGATATGGTCAGGGGAGAGATTATTCCAGCCAGCGTGGCGTATCAACATACGCTGGCAAGGCTTCTGCGGCAAAAGCTAGCCTGCGGTGAATATGACGTGTCTGTGGAAGAGCATTTGCTGGACAATATTGCGAAACGATCCGCTTGCATGCTGAAAAAGCTGACCATTCTGGAAAACGCGCTTTTAGCGTCCAAGGAAACACGGGATATTCTCACACAGGCGGTTTTTTATCGCGACAGCGTTTTTGCCGCCATGTCTGAATTGCGGCTGATTGTTGACGAGCTTGAAACGCTCGTGGCCAGGAAGTATTGGCCGTTTCCGACATACGCGAAAATGCTCTACAGCGTTATGTGATACCGTTTCGTCATACTATGGCTAGAGGGGAAGGGGCGTGAACAAAGGTCAGGAAGGAATAAGAAGCTTTATGAATAAATGAACAGCGGCCAAAGCGCCCAAAGCGTTGATGATCGCCTTGGAAAAAAAAGAGGTGAAGCCGTTGTTTGCGTTTTTCCTAAAACAGCAATGAATAACCGTATGGCTGATCAGAAAAACGTCCACTACAGAGTACAGTAGGGTGTTTGCGTATGCGTATGTTGCCATGCGATAATCCCACCCTTTCATTTCTCACGCTTTGTGAATAAGGATATCCCAAAGGATTGACGGCTTCGTCTTTAGCGGCCTGCTTTTTTATACACATTTTATCATGAAAAAGACTGGTTTTCAATGAAAACAATCTGGGCATAGTCAGAAGCGTCCGGCCGTACTTGTTTCATTTGTATTTCAAAATTCTAATATTTTTTCTATTTCTCAACAATTTACGCTATTCATATTGACAAAAAGGAGCTTATGGTTACACTGTCCATATGGAATTCTTATACAAATAAGGAAAATGTGTCCAGAAAGAAACCTCAAAATACTGAGGCATTATTTCAAAATAGTTCATAAACAAAAGGAGCGGCAAGATCATGCGCAGAAAGCTCACGGCGTTGTTTGTCATGGTAACGGTATTCATCGCGAGCCTGTCCCCGTCTATCCAGGCGATAGCGGAATCGACGGTCTTTCACGACATGGGCGGCTACCGCATGCGTCATAACCTGGACGGCAGCGTGACCATGGAAATCTACCCGGAGATAGAAATGGTTCGCGAAGGCTCTGGAACGGAGGATGCGTCGGCTGCGCAAGAAGCCGAGATACCTTTCCAAAGCGAATTCACATCGGCGTTTACGCCAGGGCAGGCGCTGATGACGTTGACCATGGGAGACGGGCACGTTTCCTTCACGCCGGTCATGCTGGAAGGACTGGTGACGGTTACGGAAGAGGAAGAGCCGGAGACCGGC
>JGI20171J29575_12611937_pt1 | contig 10535 bp, 8 predicted proteins | sample TergutNc150P4_FD_29575 | JGI IMG/M metagenome (IMG submission 29575)
ATTGCTTAGGATCTGACGTATCAAGGGTGTTCTGCACATAGCCCCTGCAAATGCCTTCGGCATCGCCATTGGGATATTGAGAGAAAGAGTTGCCAGTTTGGCCTTTGAAATAGATATGGGCGGCGAAGGTGTATTTGCAGCGGTTGTATTCCTCCGGTATGCCAGCCCTTGTGGTTAGCCATCTATTGGCGTCCGCTTGATAATAGATGGTATTGCTGCCAAGTTCTCTGAATTTGCTGGCAAGGGCAATTTTTTTGCCAGTGACTGGCGAGCGCAGTGATGGGCCTAACCCAACTACTATGCTATCTGGGACAGGTTCGTTGAAATAAAGCCTTTTGTACCATCCGCATCCATCGGGGTCTGTTTTCATGGGTTCTTTGGTCACAGACCCCACATTCATTATGTATGGAATGCCCTCTATATAATCCTTTGTCCCAGGCGGGAGCAGGTAAAAAGTTTTTGCGTTTGGCGGATCAAGGGAGATTATAGTTTTTCCGGGATTGTTGGGGTCTGCGTAAATAAAAGTACCAGCATCTCCGAACTGAGAGCAGGAGAATTCATTCGCAGATCCAGAGTTTAAAGTCTCAGCTTTTCCTATTGTGTTTTTAGTTATGTAATTAATCCCACCGTCATAATTAACATAATTACTATAATCCGAGAAGATTAGTCCTGGTCCGCCCGGCTCGTCATAAGCACCCAAGTTTGGAAGGGTGAATTCTGTCCAGTTGTTTTCTTTTGTGCCAGTAATAGCCTTAAACTGACCTGTAAACAAAATATAAGTAGTGCTACCCCACCCCGCTGGCAGCTCGATGTAAACTGTTTTGCCGCCGCACTGAGCAAAGGAATTGTGGAAGAGAACCAACAGCAAGATGAAAGCCGCTGGCAGTTTTGCGAGATTTTTTTGCAAATTCATAAATCCTCCTTTAATCGAATACTGTTATAGTTCCGCAAACTTTCGTCTGCTGATTGCAATTAGCAGCTTTTACGCTAATGGTGTAAGAACCTGTATTTGTAAAATATAAGTCGCTTGGAGTCCAATCCATAGCACTGCTAACCACAATGTTGTTGCATCTAACAACTGGCTTGGGATTTTCTGAATAATTCTTGAAATAAATAGCAGACGGAGATATATCGCACGTCAAAATGCAAGCAGACACGACTGTGCCGCTCATAAGATCGCAAGTTGCTTTATCAAGCTCCACGCAACTAGCACCTATTTGGCAGAACTCATCACCTGATGACAAACCCGAACTGCTACTTGGAAGAGAAGTGGCTACACTAGACGAAGAAGGCGAAAAATACGAAGAACTGCTAGCTCTACTAGATGAAGAACTGCTAGCTCTACTAGATGAAGAAGTGCTGGTTCTATCAGACGAAGAACTGCCACCAGCATCAAGCGAAGAACTTGAGCTGCTATAAGAACTCCAGCCTGCTGGCGGTGGCGGAAACTCAATATTAGTAGTACAAGAGAAAAACAGCGAGGTGCAAAGCACCGCTGCAAGTGATGTGAGATAAAGGTTAAATTTCATTGTTTGTACTCCATTTTAGAAATCCTGTATTAAAAAACAAATGTCAAAATCCCGCCAACGGCAAAAACACCCACGCCAATGCTGAACATATTCCTAGAAGATTCGCTGTCTTCCACGTTCTTCTTTTGTTTAAACCAAGCAGCTCTATCGGCATCGCTTTTGTATGGGTCTATATTTTTGATTTTTTTCTTGGCATCTTCCGCATCCAAATGCTTCATCACCGCGAGCGTCCCCAAAGCCGCCGTTGCGGTGAATGTCAAAATCCTTGTCCAGCCACGCCAGCCAAGCCCGCCGCTGCCTGCCAAATCAGCCGCCTCCCCTCCGCCTTTGAGCGCATAATCCAATCCCAAGCCCTGCATCTTCAACTGCCCGCTCAGAATGGAATCCGCGTGGGCACGCCATGCGCCGTAGCCTTCCATAGCCTCAAACCTGCCAATAGGTTTAAAAGCACCCTCCACTTTGAGCGGAATAGCCTTACGAGACAGAGAAAGCTCCTTCATGGCAAGGTTAAAGGAGGAATCGCCAAAAACAAAGGGATAGTTTAAGTAGCTAATGCTGACGAGAAAACCATCCAAGCTACGGTTCATAATCTTAGCAGTGTCTCTAGGTATTCCTACCGTACCAACAAAACGGAACGGCGATTTGTTGCTTAATGTGTCAAAAGCCTCAATTTCAAAAACCTCTTTATCCGCATCATAAGCGCCGAGCGCTATTAAGGTATTCAAAGGTGCTTCCGTTATAAACTGGCTCTCTGCCGCTATTATGTTATCTTCAAGGACTTTTATAGTACGCATGAGTTTGCTCTTGTATGCCTCGTGCTTTTTCATCAGCATTCCGTACTGCCTTGTGCCCTCGTTGGCCCAATCTGTTTTTCTGCGCTCAAAATCCTGCGCAGTTTCGTCTGGCTTCTGAGGTTCAAGCGCGGGGTATGTGTTGCTGAAATTATCAAGCATGGTCTTTATCTCGCCGTCAATCTGGCTGCTCCTCGCTTCCACCCTTTTAATCCGCTCGCGGTAGCCTCCGGCGGTGGTGTCTTTGGCGAGTATTTTTGGGAAATCCAGCTCGCCCTCTTTGCTAAATATGCTCTTTTCCTGCAAAACAACGTTGATTTTGATTTTCTGCGCTGGCTGGAGCGTTAAAGTGGTGTCCCACGGCTCGTAGTTTTCCTTCTGTATCCTTATAACCGTGTAGCCTGGCAATGCAAGCTCGTATTTTGCTGGGCTTGCGCCTATTTCTTCCTTGTTGAGCCAGATGGAAGCGGCTTCGGGGCTGGTTTTTATATCCAAAGAGCAGTAGAGCAAGGCTTGGTTGTCCCCTATCTTCTTCCATGCCTTCTCAAGCTCGGCAAGCCTGTCGATCAGCGGTTTGGAATCGCGTTTTGTCTTTTCGTCTAGCTCCTTTTCATATTTCGTCTTGCGGGCATCAAACTCCGCCTGTTTCTCGAATTCGCTCTTGGGTTCCAGCGCGGGCATGGCGGACAATGTTTTTTTCTTGACGTTTTCAATTTCATTCTTTGTTGCAGAGATGCTGTCTTGCACCAAAGCCCGCCTTTTTGAGTAAGTCTCAAAGCTGGCTGTGTCTTTTGCGGAAAGCTCGGCGAGGTTGAGGGACATATTTGCAGCAACTCCTAGCTTCTGAGGCTCTGGCTTTAGCGGTGGAGCTGTGAGCATACCCGCAGAATCTAGCGGGATTTGGAATTTTATGGAGCCTTCTTGGGCAAAAGCAAAGGATAGCGCAAACGGGATGAAAAGGAATTTTTTTATCATAGCAGAAATAAATATACAAAAAAATGACAAATGACCAGAAGGCGAATTGAGTAACTTTCTATCTTCCCCTAGTGCTTCATACTCTTATTCTTGCGGCTGGGCTAGGAACAAGACTTCGCCCTCTTACTGAGCGAATAGCCAAGCCTTTAATCCCAATAGTTAGCAGCTCTTCCCTAGCAAGGCAGGCTGCTCTTGCAAAAAAACTCGGCTCGCAAAAAATTCACGCAAATGCGTACCACTTGGCAGAGCAAATTCAAAACGCAGCACCACAACTCGGCATAAGCAAAGTTTGGGTGGAAAAGGAACTCTTGGGCACTGGCGGCCCTATTTGCAGAATGTGGAAGGAAGGCGAGAGAGGCGAGCTTTTGGTTTTGAATGGTGATTGCGAGCATAATTTGGATGTTGAACTTTTTTTGGAAAAAGCCAGAAACTCAGGCGCGACTTGCGCACTCCTCGCAATTGATAACCCTAAAATAAACACCCTTTGCTTAAATGAGAAAAACTTTTTATGCGGCATAAAAAACAAATTCGGTGAATTGAGTTCAAGCAACGCTACATTCACAGGCATCTCTTGGTATTCGGAAAAAGCATGGGAAAAAATTGAGAATAGCGAGAGGGATGTCAGGGATTTTTGGCAGCGGCTTTGCAAAGCTGGCGAAGCACCAGCGGTTTTTGTGACTAAAGGAAATTGGATAGATATAGGCAACCCGGAAGGGTTGATGGAAGCGGTGAGCGAAAGATTAAAAGAGCCTAATGATCTAACTACAGCGGGTACAGCGGGTTCCGGAAGAAAATATTACAGGATGCAAGCAAATGGACATTCCCTGATTTTGCAGCAATCACATTCAGAGGATGCCGATTTTGAACGATTTGTTCGCTACGGGAAATTGTTCAGCGGTCTGGGGCTTCCAACGCCGGAAATATATGCGGTGGACGAAAGGGAAAGGCGGGTTGTTATGCAGGACTTAGGTTCTGTTCGCCTCTGCGATACGGAGCAGCCTTTGCTGCATTACCCGCTTGTTTTAGAAAAATTAATCTCTTGGCAAGAGGCGAGCGAAAAAGTATTTGAACAGGACCGCGAACTTGCAAACAGAATTTTTGGGGAAAGCGATTATGTTTGGGAAATTTCCTATTTTATGGAAAATTATTTGCAAGGATATTTGCAAGTCACGCAGGTCTCCACGGAATTAATAGAATCTTTTAAAATTTTGGCAAAAAATGCAACCGCGCAGCAAAGGGTTTTAATGCACAGGGATTTTCAATCGCAAAATATTATGATAAATAACGGAAACATAGCTTTCATAGATTTTCAAGGCGCGAGAAATGGTTCCATCTATTACGACGTGGCTTCTCTTCTTTGGGACCCTTATATGATGCTCCCCGTTGAAACAGTCAAGCAATTGTTTACGTTTTGGCATTCAGCGAATCCGCTTTTGAAAAACACCCCTTTTGAAGCAGCATGGGAAAATTTTTTGATGGCGAGTATGCAAAGGATTATGCAAGCCCTGGGCGCGTATTGTTTTTTGAGCAAAAAGAAAGGGATACTGTCCTTTGCCCAATACATTGAACCTGGGGCAAAAAGGCTTGAGGAAATTACTAACTTAGCAAGCCTCTGATGAAACACCGAATACAGGAATTAAATGCGCTTGAACAGTTGTCCGGCGGAGATACATTCATACATAGGCTTCATCCTATGGCTAAGTTGCTCTCGGCGGTATTTTTTATAATTACGGTTATCTCCCATGATAGATACGCTTTGAGGCAGCTCATCCCTTATGTTTTTTACCCAACGCTTTTGATGGCCCTTTCCGAAACCCCGTATTCAATGCTGCTCAAAAGGTTTATGGTCGCATTCCCGTTCTGTTTTTTTGCAGGGGTGAGCAACTTGATTTTTGTCCCGGCCCCTTATGGCGTTATTTCCTTTTTTACCATAATATTCAGAACTTATCTGTGCGTCATGGCGGTTTTGCTGCTCGTGTCCACAACGCCGTTTTTTGAAATTGCAAATTCCCTGCGGTTTTTGAAAATCCCCAATATATTTATTATTATATTTGAAATGACATACCGCTATATATGCGTGTTGCTGGAGGAAGTGCATTCCATGTATATAGCCTATTCTCTGAGAAGCGCAAGCGCAAAGGGGATTAAAATGAGAGATATGGGCAGTTTTGCTGGGCAGCTCCTGCTCCGCAGCTTTGACCGCGCAGACCGCATTTACAACGCTATGAAATGCCGTGGCTATGCCCTTCACATCCTTCCGCATAACGGAAGAAATTTTATGTTAAAAGATTTTATCTTTTTTGCCGCGATTTGTTTTTTTTGCATCTGGTTTCGTTTTCAGAGGATTTAGCCAATGCTCAAATTGCAAAATGTAACGGTTATATACCCGGATAAAACAAAAGCGATTGACAATTTAAGTTTCACGCTCAATGCTGGCGAGAATGTGGCTCTGCTAGGCGACAACGGCGCGGGCAAAACATCACTTTTGCTAGCAATAGCAGGGGTGCTTGAACTTGCGGAAGGCACAATTGAAATAGATGATATGCAGCTTTCAAAAAAAACGCTCGATGAATTTCGCAAAAGGGTGGGCTTGGTTTTCCAAAACCCGGACGACCAATTGTTTATGCCGTTTATATACGACGATATAGCTTTTGGCTGCCGCAACTTTGGTATGCCGGAGGAGCAAATAAAAGCAAGGGTGGAAGAAACATTAAGCCAGTTGAATATAAGCCACCTACGCAACCGCTCTTCGCTAAAGCTCTCCTGCGGGGAAAAACGCATGGCGGCAATAGCAACCGTATTAGCCATGAATCCTTCTATTTTAATGTTTGATGAGCCAACCGCCTATTTAGACCAAAAAGCGCGGCGATTGCTTGTTGACACTTTAAAGAATTTGCAGCACGAAAAAATTATAGCAACTCACGATATAGCTTTTGCAACCGAGGTATGCGACCGCATGGTTATATTAAAAAACGGCAGAGTTGAAAACTCTGCCGCTCATAATAGTTAAAAGAAATTATTTTTTCTTTTTCTTTGCCGCACTGGCTTTAAGAGCCGCGCCAACTTTGAACGCAACGGTTCTAGAGGCTTTGATTCTGATTTTTTCACCAGTTTTTACATTGCGACCATCACGAGCCGGGCGGTCTTTGACTCTGAATGTGCCAAAGCCTATCAACTGGACTTCGCCGTCTTTCTGCAAACCGGCTTCAATACCCCCTAAAACTGCATTAAGAGCACGCTCTGCGGCTGCTTTGCTTTCTAGGTCTGCTAACTCTTTAACCTTCTCAACAAGGTCTGTTTTTTTCATAGATTTCTCCTTTGTGTGGAATTCCTACACAAATTTAATTTATTTTTTGGAAAAAAGCAAGGGTTAAAGAGAAAATAATTAAAAAAAATTTTCACAGCGGAAAAGCGTATAGAAGTTTCTCCGGCGTTGCGCAATAAAGCGTGTTGCCTTGAACGCTAATAGACGCTCCCCTGCCGAAAATAGAGTGTTTTTTGACTATTTTGCCAGAACTCATTTCTATAGCCGCAACGGAACCATCCTGGTCCAGCCAGATATGCGAGCCATGCAGGGCAAACTGCATAAGCCCGGAACCTTCGCTCTCAAAAGTCCATACGTGCCTGCCGCTTGGGACTTCGTAAAGCGAAAGGGTTTGGTCTGCCTTGCCTATAAGCGCATAAATTTTACCACCTATTTCAGGTAATTCAATGGAAATAACCTGAGAATGGACAGAAAAAGAGCCGAGCTGCTTAAAATCCTGCTCCGAAAAAATTTGGAAATCTCCTTCTTTAGATGCTATCACGAATAAGTCATCTTTTGACTTAAAATAATCCGCTCCGCTAAAATCCTGGCTAAATTCCCGAATTGCCTGCGTTTTAGGGGTAAGAAGGGTTATTTTTCCCTGGGAAAACGAATAAACCCCCATTTTGCCTTTAGATAGAAGCACTGGCGCAGAGCTGACCTTTACAGACCTCTCAAGGCGCATATTCGGCGTAAAATACTTCAACACAAAACCATTCCAAAGCCCTACGTAAACCGAGTCCCTGCTCCGCAAAAAAGAAAAGGGCTTCCCCGGCATCTCTAGCGAAACGCTCTTCTGCTCCCTTAGCGAAAATTGCGATAGCCAAAAACCGGAATTTAAAATAAGCCAAGGCGGTTCATTGTCCACAACAACGTATTTTCTATCCTTGGGAAGAGGTATTTCGCTGTTTGGGTTTCCAGTCTCCAGAGAAAATTTTAACAGGCTTTGAGCTTCCGCATCATAAACAAAAAGCCAATTCGCATCGCTAAACATATTTGGATAGAGCATATTAGGGGAAATGGGCAAGTGCCTAACCCATTTTGCGCCTATCTTCTCCGCGTATTTTGCAAAAACAAGCGTAGATAGCTCTGGGTTTCGCGCCCCGTAAATAACAGCCCGCTGCCATGCGCTATCACTGTTCTCCCGCTCCGCAATGCGATACCAGGCAAGAGCATTCCCGCTTTCAAAATTGAGCAGAAAATCTATACTATTGCTATTTGGGGCTGCCAATTTTTGGTAATGCCTTGTGTATAATATCTCGGAATTCCCGTTTTGCAAATTGAAAATAACAGAATCGGACTTAATAATCGGCGCTTCTGCAATTTCGCCATCTATCTGGTAATCCCATAAATTTACCAAAAGCGTATCGAATACAGATATTCCACCGTTTTTTTGGTATGTGCCTATAAGCCCAACGCCTGGCCTAAAAAAACTTTCGCCATCGCTTTTTACAGCAGAAACGAGCTGCCCGGAATTTTTATTCAGCAAACTGATTTTCCCGCTTATATCCAAAACATAAATTTTGCCATCGAAATCCTCAACATCTTGCACCCCAATGGAAGGTATTCGCCAAACCAAATCCAAGCCGTCCCCAAGCCTGTAAAAATAGAGCGAGTTTTCGCTATAGAGAAAAAAACCATCCAGATTCAAAAATATTTTTTCCGGTTTGCCTTCCAACGGGACTAAAATTTCAGCTCCTCTTCTTTTTGGAACCAAGTGAAGGGCGTTCAGGCATTTATACATCACGCGCTGGGCCAAATACAGCTCGCCTTCCATATCGCAATCCAAAAAACGGGATTCAGGCGGAATGATATTATGGCTTTCTTCCTGTTCAAAATTCTTTTTGTCGCTCGCTATTTTTATTTTTCCTTTTACCGCTCCCAAAGATTTTTCTTTTTCCGCAGCCATATATGCCAGCGAAGCATTTTGCGAATTGTTTTTTAAAAAGCCATAATGCTCTGCCACCCCAAAAGCATCTCGTCTCGCCTCTGCAATTTTCGCCAGATAAAAATGGGCGTTTAATTTTTCGCCAACCGAAACGTCTGGCAAGCCCAAAGCCAAACGCAGCAACCTCTCCGCGCCAGCGGTATCTGCCTCAACGGTTAAAATATATGCCGCCTCCTGAATTTTATCGTTGGCAGGAGAAGCAAAAGCATTCCACAGCCCACAGAGTGCGAGCCATAAGATACTCTTAGTTTTAAATATCAAGTTTATACCCCATTCCTCTTACGGATAATATGAGCCTGGGTTTTTCCGGGTCTTCTTCTATTTTTTGCCTGAGCTTTACCATGTAGTTATCCAAGGTTCTTGAGTTTGAGTTTGAATCTATGTGCTGAATAAGCTCTTCTCTTGGTATAACCTCACCTCTTCGCTTGCAAAACTCCTTTAGAATTTGAAATTCTCTCGGATTCAATTTCAAAGAAACGCCGTCTTTTTCCGCCTCATATTTTTTAAAGTCCAGCTTAATGCCGTGGAATTCAACTATGTCGCCAAAGGCTCTGGAGGAATCATTTTGCAAGCTGAGTTTTCTTAAAAAAGCCTTAATTCTGGCCAATAATTCCAAAGTCGAAAATGGCTTTGTTATGTAATCATCCGCCCCATAAGAAAATCCCGTGAGCATATCGTTCTCGGCATCCTTTGCGGTTAGCATTATTATCACCAAATTGGGATATTTTTTCCGCAAAATGCGGCAAACCTCAAAACCGCTGCTCTTGGGCATCATCACGTCCAAAAGAATAAGGTCTGGTTTAAACCCATCGGTCTTTGACAAGGCTTCTTCGCCATCGCAGGCGGTAGAAACCTCATAATCTTCCATTTCAAGGCATTCCCGCAAACCCTCTCTTATAGATTCTTCGTCCTCGGCAACTAAAACTTTATATCGCACTTTTATTTCTGTCCCAAGTATTTACGGCCCATATTATTATTAGCGTCTTTGTAATCCACATAATCGGGAATAAAGCCATTGGGATAAGAAAACGATATATTCACTAAGCACCTTAACTCGGAGAGCAGCTTGCCAACAGAACCTTTTAGAGATTCTTTTTTCTGGCCTAAATGGTCGCTCATCTCGCAAGTGCCGCCGCCAACTTTGGCAGAGACCGTTTCGCCTTTTGTTGAGACCAGCTTCAATTTGCTAAAATCAAAATCGATGTTGTTGCCCGTGGAGTTCCAAATATTAACTTGCCCTGTTAGGCTTGTTGGGGTTATGTTTATAATTGGAAAAGCGATTATATAGCCGTATTTATTGATAAACCGCGAAGGCTTCTCTATCCCAACCGCTTCAAAGATTAGGAAGTCAGCGCGATTTTTAAGGCGAACGCTATTCAAGGCTTTTTTCAAGTCTGCATTATCGGGAGCAAACAGTTCCGCTTCCAAAAGCACATATTCTGCGCCTACGGGGTGGTCTGCACCCTCGGCACTTTCAAGAGCACGTTTAACAATTATATTTTCCATGTCTTTGCGGGCTTTTTTGGCGTATTCAGCGTTTGTATTATTTCGCTTGGCTATGGCGAGCGCGCTATCTAGGTTGCGGAACCCTTGCACGGTGTATTCATATTCATAATCGCCTTTGATCTGCGCAACGCCTATATCGGTTAAAGCCACCACCACAGAGTCTATAGTAGCGCTCTTTTTAGTATTGGGCAAGTTTTTGTATATCTGCTCTATGCAGCCGCCTATATAGCCATCGGAGGCGTTTTTAAGAGCGGTCTGCTTTGCAGAGCTAGCATAGGCGATTACAAAGCTATCGTAAAAGCCTTCGGAGATTTTCCCCTTTTTCTTTGCCTCCACGTAAGAATTGACCGCATTCCTAAATTTACCTTTTTTGTAATAGGAATCTCCGTCACCTTCATTTTTACCTTTGCAGCTTATGAGCAAGGCTGCAAAAACCAAGAAAAGAATGCCTTTTTTGAGCATAAATAACCTCACAGTTGAAG
>JGI20171J29575_12611935_pt1 | contig 10513 bp, 11 predicted proteins | sample TergutNc150P4_FD_29575 | JGI IMG/M metagenome (IMG submission 29575)
TTATACACTAAAATTCATACTGAACAAGAGAAAAAACATCGTATTTACTCAGAGCTTCTCTTCCTTGCAATCCAGTTAATTCAATAGGAAATGCAATTGACACTACTTCGCCGCCTAACTTTTCCACAAGCTTTGCAACTGCAAGAATTGTGCCACCTGTTGCTAAAAGATCATCTACAATTGCAACTTTTGTGCCTTTCTCAAATGCATCTTTATGAATTTCTAATTCATCACTTCCATATTCCAAACAATAAGTGATTGATATGGTCTCGGCTGGAAGTTTACCCTTTTTCCTAACTGGCGCAAACCCTACTCCCATCGCATAAGCAATTGGAGTCGCATAAATAAATCCTCTCGATTCTGGTGCTACAATCATCTCGGCCCCTTTATTTTTTAATTCTTTGCACAATTCATCGATAGTATACTTCAAAGCATCCTTATCTGATAAAATCGTTGTAATATCCTTAAAACTTATACCTTCTTTAGGAAAACCTTCGATAACTCTGATCTTTTCTTTTATATTCATATTTGCCTCTCCTTTTTTTTATTTATCAAACTCATATATATAATTTAAAAAATCAGAGCCTCAAACCCTGATTTTTACCATCTAACTGAGGTATGACCATCAGTAAAGTGTTAAATTTTATTGATTTTCTCTCTACTCTTAAGCTTTAACCATAGAGGATTTGTTAAAAAATATGAAAAATATACTGATATTATTATTGCAAAGAATGCAGACAAAGCATATCTCATCAAATTTGGTATGACAATAGCTAAAACTATAAGGCTAAATAAGATCATTATCTTTACACTTAAATTAGATTCAATAGTATTTTCATATAAACGATCCACTATATCACTTATCACAGCTTTTTTCACCTTTTTAATCTGATCTTTTATGATGATTAAATTTGACATATCAAAATAAAAGATCAATATAATTGTTAGAAATATCATAGATATAAAAGGCATATCAAGCGGTAAATTTAATACTAAGAAAACTGCTAAAACTAAAATAATGCTTATGACATTCGAGATAAGGTTTGAAAGAGCATATTCATATCCTAGCATAACACAAAATACAACAAATGAGAAAGCAAAACACACTCCTATTATTGAAAGCACTGTCATGATATTAAAATTAATAACACTATAGCGCACCTCCCCTGAAACATCTGCTTTTTCAGCTGTAAGTGAAAAATCAGCTTTTACTGAATTAAATATCTCATCCGCCTTTTCTTTCGTAGTTGTCATTATATTGACATCTCTATCTAAGTAGTTTATGGTCGCGTTAGAATCGATCTTATTAACGCTCGACGCAAGTTTATCCCTATCATAGTTTGACTCACCCATAGCTATTGATACCATAGCTCCATTAGTTCTAAATCCAGTCAAATTATTTGATTTAATTAAGATGACAGCAATTCCTAAAATCAGTAAGCCTGCTGAAATAATATACCATTTATTCTTTAAAGTTTTAACAATACCAAGTAAATTATTCAAGTCTCATACCTCCTTTAGCTCCTATAAACATATTGCTTCCTTTTATAATGCCTGCACTTAAACTTAATTTCATGAGCATCCTCGTAATTACCATTATGGAAATTAATGTACACGCAGATCCCAGCATAATTGAAAGTGCTAATCCTTCATAAGAGGCACCTCCTACCAAGAATAATATAACTCCTAAAATTATCACCCCTGTATTTGCAAATACAATTTGCTTACTTGTAGTAGAATAAACTTGATCAATTAAGTGATCAAATTTTTTACTGTCATCACAAATCTTTCTTATATTACCTAATATGTATACACTAGTAATAATAACCATAAAAAGCGAAGCGATGAGTCCAATTAACACAGCAATATTTAATGTTTCTCCTAAATTGATAAAGACAATTGCCCAAATCAATCCCCAAGATGCTATAGACACAAATGCCATAAGTCCAGATATCTTATAGAGAAAAAATAAAGCTATTGCAAGTATGACAAATATACATGCTGTTGCAATTATAATTCTAGTACCAACATCAGTACCAAAAGATGCATCTATAGGAAATACACTGCCAACTTCTGTAGCAACCTGCAATTTACCATCATTTATCATTAATGCTATTAATTCAATTTGACCTATATTATTCATCTCACTTATAGTTAGTATTCCATTATCGCTTATATCTTGTATTGTGAACTTACTAATTTCAGTATCATCAATATAAAAAGTCAATTCCTTACTTAAATACTCAGATGTAACTTCTTTAAGTTTTGCTTTATCTTTAAACGTAAGTTGCATCGAATAAGTTCTAGCTTCTTGATTATATAAAGCTATGCATGATTTTATATCATCACTGTTTAAAATAACTTTAGCTTCTACTTCCTCTCCTTCTGCTGCTTCAGGTGTACCTTTAATTTCAACAAGCCCAACTGTAGAAAGTACTCTACATGTATCTATATTCACTGTTTTGCCAGCTTCTATTCTTATGACATTTTCTCCAATTGCCATGATGTTAATATTAGCATCTACTCTTTTTAATCTATTGCTTATTATATCGATAGTCTTTTTGAAATCAAATTCTGTTAATGGAACTTTCTCTGCTTCTGTAGTACTTTGAGTTTCATCAACGCTTGTTGTTTCTAAAGTTGTATCTTCAGAAGTTATATCTTCAGAAGTTGTATCTCCAGAATTTATATTAGATGATACACGAACATAAAACGCCGACCCACCTTTAAATTCTATTCCTCCATTTATGGCTTCTTTAAATGTCAAAAACCTATAACCAAAAGCTGATGCACCTCTAAGAGCTAATAAAGACAATAATATAACAACTAAAATATATATTGCTAAAAAAATTAGGCTACCTCGATTTGGTCTTATAGAATTTAACTTCTCGTTCATGCAAATCCTCCCTTTAGTAAATTATTATCATAATCCGACATGCTAAAAAAATTATATTACTTTTGTTTTTTATAGTCAATATAAACTATTATATTAACTCATTGGATTTAAGTGCTAAAGCGCATTCTATTCTTTTCATCTGCATTTTACATCCAATATCATAAGGTATATGAATATCTCCATTAAAGTTGTAATTATTCGCTTGACATCCACCACTGCAATAAAATTTAGCAAAACAAGTCTGGCATTTTGGCTTGTTATAAACATGAGCCTTTTTAAATTCTTCTCCAATGCTAAAGTCAAAAGAACCATCCATTATATTTCCAATTTTAAACTCTTCATTTCCTATGAACTGATGACATGGGTAAATATCTCCTTCTGGTGTTATAGAAATATATTCATGGCCTGCACCACAACCTGATATCCTCTTATATATGCATGGTCCTCCCTCTAAATCAATTGCAAAATGATAAAATTTGAATTTCCCATCAGTATTTTTTCTATTTTTCATCTCTTCAGTCAATTTATCATATTCTTCAAATATCTTTTCAAGATTTGAATATTTTATGGCTAGCTTGTTATCAGGAGGAAGAACCACTGGCTCAATGGATATTTCTTTAAATCCGTTCTCTACTAAATGCATAACATCATCATAAAAATCGAGATTTTCTGCGGTAAATGTTCCCCTAATATAATATTGTCTTTTGCTTCCACGCCTTGATACCATCTTCTTTATTTTTGGCATGATGATATCATAAGACCCTTTTCCATCAGCTCTCTTTCTTATTTTATCATTAACTTCTTTTCTGCCATCTATACTTAAAATGATGTTTCCAATGTTTTTATCTAAATAATCCATTATCTCATCCGTTAACAATGTAGCATTTGTAGTGAGCGTAAACCTTATGTTTTTATTATATTCTTCTTCTCTTTCCTTTGCATAATCGACGATTTTTTTAACCACATCAAATGCTATAATAGGTTCTCCGCCAAATAGATCTATCTCAATGTTTTTTCTAGGACCGCTTCTTTCAATGATAAAATCGATTGCCTTCTTTCCAACTTCAAAGGTCATAATACTTCTTTTGCCTTTTTTATATTCTCCCTCTTTTGCAAAACAATATGTACATTTTAAATTGCAATCATGTGCTACATTTAAACACAAAGCTTTGATATGGGAAATTCCTTCTAATGATTTTCTGGCGATCTCTTCGTAATGGTCTTTAGTATATAATTCTTCATCCTCTATCAATTGCATTATCTCATCGTAAGCTTCTTTGATTTCATCTTCATGGTAAATGTCCTTTAACCTTTTGATAACTTCATCTTGAGACTCTAAAGCGCTTTCATTTAAAATATCGTAGACTAATCTATCTATTATATGCAATGAACCAGTATTAACGTCTAATACATAATATTCATTCCCTTGCTTAAATTTATGTATCAACATTTTATCCTCCAAATATGTTTAAAAAGCAGTAACATTACGTTACTGCTAAAAAAGAAAAATTTATTTTCTTTCACAAGCAAGATTAGCAACAGTACAAGATGTTTTACAGGCTGATTGACATGAATTTGCACATTCTTTACATCCTGGTTTTTTTAAGCTGTTCTTTATGTTTTTTGATGTTATGGTTTTGATATGCTTCATTAAAAATACCCCCTATCTTCGAAGGTATTATATCATAATCTTATATTATAAAACAACTTTAAATTAACAATACCAGTTATCTTGAGCTTATATTTTCTCTATAAAGCTCTTCTAAATCAATTAGTTCAACATCATATTGGTTTATTAATTCTTTTTTAAAACCTTTTTTTGAAAATAACATATAATGCTTATTGACATACTTTTCAAACAACATACTTTTTCTTTTTAATTCATCAAGTACATCTAATCCAATTTCTGCATTTAACCATTTACATTCTCCAAAAATAGCATTTTCATCACAATCAGCAATGAAATCAATCTCTTCTTGAGTTCGTGTTTTATTATTTGTACCCCACCAACGTCCAATATTATTTATCATAAATGGTAAGCTTAAAGCCTTATTTCTACGAAGCACATATTGGCAACAAGCATCTTTAAATATAGTATTATAAACATGCGGTTCATGAAGCTCTTGTTTAAGAAGATTTTCAAGCTCCTCGTAAAGCATACCAGACTTTTTAAGAAAGCATTCCGAAATACCTGCCATAATATCATCATGTTCAGCTAATGCATTTAAATATTGCGGTATCCCACCTGTTACTGCATAAGCTATCATTTTATCTTCAAAAGACAATTCTGAAAAAAACATTCCTGAATCGTAATAATCAAAAGGAACAATGTGAAATTGTGATGTTCTACGTCCAAATAAAGGACTTTTATAACCTAATACCTGATTTTCCATAAAACTCATAGATGAACCGCATAAAATCAGAAATAAATTTGTTGATTGAAAATCGGTATCAATATATTTTTGTAATACAGAAGAAATAGATGGATCTCCACCTGCTAGATAAGGATATTCGTCTATTGCAAGTATAATCCTATTTTTGTCTACTTGCTTTGATAAATAAGCAAATGCTTTATCCCAAGACTGAAAGCTATCAATTGTTGAAGATGCGATAGGAAATCGTTCTAAAATTTTTGATGAAAAACCCTCTAACGCTGCTTTATTGTTTTGTTCAATAGAAATATAAAAAATACTATCTTTATTTTTAATAAATTCTTTAATTAAAGCAGTTTTTCCAACACGTCGTCTACCATAAATTACAATAAATTTAAAACCTTCTTTTATTGTACAGATTATTTAGTTCATTAAGCTCATACTCGCGACCTAAAAACATTCTATCACTTCCTATAAAAAATATTAACAGAGTATCTTTCATCCTGTCAATAACTAAAAATTCTAATCTCTAAACACCCACAACCCTAGTGCTGGATTATCTATATAAAATATTTCTTCGCCGCTAGCTTTATTCAAACCATTTTTTAATCCCTTAAACATTTCAGCGGCTTTGCTATAGGGCATATAAGGAATACTTAAAAAATAACTTCGGATTATTTTACTTGCGGAATAGCCCTATAATTCCATTCCCCTAAAAATTTATCGAAAACAATAGTCATGTTTTCTTTGAAATCTTCTGCATATTTTCTTCCAGTTTTGAATATTTTATCTTTAATTGTTGAGAATACTTTTAATCCTGTTTTTGTGCTTGTCTCATTTATTCGATCATTTACTCAATATTCTTAAATACTACTCCTTTTAATGACCTCGTTACATGACAAAATAACCTATGCTCGACCTAGGTAATTATATAATGCCACAGAAAGAATACATATTCTCTCTGTGGCAACCTATTCAATCATAAATTTATAACCTTCCCATCAGATATCCAAATTATCCTCTGGCAATAGCTTGAAACGAACCTATCATGAGTCACGATTATTATAGTCTTCCCTTCAAAATTCAAATTTCTAAATATGCCCATAATATCCGCGCCTGTTCTCTGATCTAAGGACCCAGTAGGTTCATCTGCTAAGATTATAGAAGGATTGCTGGCAAGAGCTCTCGCTATAGCAACTCTTTGCTGCTGTCCTCCTGATAATTCTCCTGGTTTTTTATTTCTTTTATCATATATATCTAATTTCTCTAGATATGTTTTCCCTATCTTGACATTTTTGCTGTAGTTTTGATTTCTATATATGAGCGGAAGTATCACATTATCTAAGGAAGAATAATCTTGAAGCAGGGCAAAATCTTGAAATATAAATCCAAATTTGTTATTTCTCAAAGAAGCGACTTCACTTGCACTTAAATTCTTTATGGATATGCCCTCTAAAAAATAATTCCCCACAGTAGGCCTGTCCAAACATCCGATGATATTTAATAGCGTACTCTTCCCTGATCCCGAAGGTCCCATTATAGCTATCATTTCACCTCGTTTTATTGAAACATTGATATTTTTCAGCGCTACAACCTCATTTTCCTTTTCTCCAAACACTTTAGTTATATTTGTAAGCCTTATGATTTCCTCCATTATTCTCCCCTCCTTAGTAAATCAGACACATCAAGTTTATTTATTCTTTTGACTGGAATTATGGATGCAATTTGTGCAACTGCAAATATGATTATACTACTTATAACAAATACTAAGTAATCTGATTTCTGTGATAATTGTGTCGCTAGTAGCTTCGGAAATATTATCATGATTAAATTTGCTATTAAAATAGTAGCTATAAATATTACGAGCATCTCAAGGAATATACCCTTTGAAATATCCTTTGGTCTTGCACCAACAGCCATCCTAATTCCATATTCTTCTCTGTTTTTTAAAATGGATAACATAACAGATGAAATCACTCCTAAAAGCGAAAAAAATGTAAGCATAATAGCTAAAAATACATTGTAAAATATACCTTCATTGCTTAATCTATTTATCTCTTTTATCTCATCAGTATATCTAATAGATTTTAAGCTCAAGTTTAATTCGCTGCATTTTTTATCTACATCATTCATCACTCGTGACACGTCAGCATCATTTTTAATTCTATAACTGCAATTTATCCCAAACCTTACAAGGAAATCATCTATTGCACTATCTTCTCTGCTAAAGGGTATTAAAATTGTATTATCTATACCTTTAACTTGAAGGGATGATAATGTAGAATCCCCTCCCATGAACATCTGACCTTTTTTTAATATTCCAACAATTTTATATTTGCTTAAAATCCTATCTTGAGTATCTCTTCCCTCTGCTATTACATCATCAATCTTATAATATTTGCTTAAATCTTGACCAATGATAACAGGAATTTCTAATCCTCTATTTAAATTAAAATCAGCCGAAGTAAAAGCTCTTCCATAGGCAATATCTATTTTTACCATATTATACATATCATCATCAATAAACACAGCCGGAATAGATAGAAACTCCACAGAATTTCCATTTTCATCTTCCAAATCAATGATCATATCACTATTTTGAAATTTATTATCATTATCTCGCTTAATTAATATTTCGCTATTTTTAAAGCTTCCAACCCATTCAATATCTTTACTTGATTTCATATAATCTACTAATTTTAATAGATTGTTCTTTGTACTCTCTGTGCTTCTCGTATATTCACTTGAATAATTGGAAAGATGAATCATTTTAGCATTACCAATAAGCCTATTGACTATAATTTCTCTATTTAATAAAGATTTGCTTAGTAATAATGCATTATTGAGCAAAATAAATCCAAATACCATTTGAATGATTGTAAGTATAACAAACCATTTCTTAATAAAAAGGCTCTTAAACACATATCGCATAATTTATACCTCCCTATCCTTTTATGAGTATACTTGGTTCTATATTAAGTGACGTTCTCATAGGTATAAAGGAAGTAATGAAACCACAAAGGAGAGAAACTAAAATACTAAATGCAAAATTCACATGCGAAATTGCTATTGAATATCCAAATATCTCTTTGACAAATAAACTTATTAAAAAATGAATCAAAAAAGCAAATACTGCTGAAACTAAGATGAGAAATGTCATCTCTGAGTAGAACATTGAAAAAATTTTGAAATTTGTTGCACCATAAGCTTTTCTTATTCCAATCTCCCTCTTCCTTTGAAAAATCCAATAGTAACTGATATGTATTACATTTATAATGGCTACCAGTAACGTCATACCCATAAGAGATAATACTGGTCCCGATTCATTCCAAAATTTAGCATTTAAATCTTCCTGATTTTTAGGTATGCCTAAATTTATTTTTACATTCTCATCAATCTGTTTTGAATAATCAAGTATAGTTTGAACATCCTTATAAGGAACATCGCTATTCTTTTTGAATAAAAAAGAAAAACTTATATTATTTTTATATAAGTTCAAGGAACTCTCTGATAAAGAATTAAATGGTACAATAACATCATTATCCCATAAGGATGTAGCATTTTTTCTTCCCAGCACGCCTATTACTTTATATTCAATGCCATTTATATCAATATAACGATCTTCACCTTTTTTAATTGCACTCTTTAAAAAATTTTTGCCAATCAATGCAATTTTTTCACTTGAATTCACCATTTCACGTGTGAAATAATATCCTTCGACAGTTGGCGGAACCCATTCAGGAGTCTTAGTAAAAATTTCACCAATTATATCAAAACCTGCTTCATTATTTACAATTGCATTAATCCCCAAAAAATGTATATCAAGCTCTGATTTTCCTTCTTTAACTTTATTTAAGAAAGCAGAAACATCTATGTCTTTAGAAAACATAAAATCAACATAGAGTTCATGATTAGGAATTCCATCTGAAATATCAATAATTTGCTGCCTTGTTTGATTTATAACTGAAATTCCCATAGAGATAATTAACAAGGATACAAAATACCCCAAAAGTATGACTGCACTAGAAATTGGATGTGTTTGAATCTGCTTAAATAAATTTTTTAACATCAATATACTCCTTATAAATATTTAATATACTATCTCATATCCCCAAGAATCCTTAAAATCAAAAGTACTATGGAAACTTTCAAAACTTTTAACTCCGCTCAACGCCTTTATGTCAACTTTAGCAGTCTTCCACGATTCCTTAAAAACTGAACAAATTCTCTTTCCTTTAGCATCTTTAGCTTCCAAGTAAACATATGCCTTGTCATTACAGCTTTTACAAGTGGTATATGCATATGCACTAGATTTAAATGGAGAGGTCTCAGTAACAATTAAATCTCCACTTATTGTTTCATCAGAAGATAGTTTTCCGGTAAACTCTCCAGCCTTTATCACAGCATTCGTCAACAATGTCATGCTCGCTAAACTTAAGGTAAAACCAATTGCTTTTTTTCTCACTATTATTCTCCCCTCTATGAAAATAATTGATTATTAACTGTTTTTTTACACTAAATTTACAATTATATTCTCATACTATTAAATTACATTATTAAACTTAAATTTAAATAAATAAATCTTGTTATTTGCTTATTTATTCCTAAAACAAATTAATATAAAATTATAAAAATTATTATACATATTTGAATTTTAGTGTATAATTTATGCTGGATAATAGATAATAATACATATTGATCTCCTAAAGGAAGGTGTAATCTTGAAAAATAGACTTAAAGAGTATTTATTTGTGTTCCTTGGAATAATCCTAATGTCTCTATATATATCACTTATATTAGTTCCAAATGATGTGGGTGCCAGTGGAATACTTGGTTTATCAATTGTTGCAAATAAATTATTTGGATTTCCGATTGGACTTGTAAGCTTTACATTAAATATTCCTTTAATGATCTTTGGATATAAAATTGTAGGAAGATCTTTTATAATAAAGACTTTTATGGTAATAATTATATCCTCATTCCTTATCGACAATTTGCCGAAATTCATTTCTCCATTTATACTCAATGATAAACTAACCACTGCGTTATTTTGCGGAGTTCTATCAGCATCATCCATGTCACTACTATTTATTGGAAAAGCTTGTTCAGGAGGACTTGATATTTCTGCAAAAATATTAAAAGTAAAATTTAAATCCATATCTTTGTCAAGGATCATGCTCATTCAGGATTTTATAGTTTATGCAATAATAACATTTACCATTGGCTTTCAATATGTGGCTTATGC
>JGI20171J29575_12611934_pt1 | contig 10498 bp, 11 predicted proteins | sample TergutNc150P4_FD_29575 | JGI IMG/M metagenome (IMG submission 29575)
TGCACTATTTTCCGTGCCGATTGCACTCATTTTCCGCTGTCACTGCACTGTTTTCCGCTCTGGCTGCACTATTTTTTCGCTATATTCACGCTGAGTTGTTATATAAAATTGAAATATCTATTCCTAATTGTTTTAAAATAGCTAAGACTTGATTTTCAATACATGAATATCCAAATAAGCTTTCGTACATAAAAAACTCTACCTTGTAATATTTTTTCTGTCAATTATATATTTTTCTAAGATTGTAAGTGTTTTAAATTCGTTCAAAATAAGTTTGTCATCTTCAAAATTAATTTTAAATTCATCCTCAAGCAAAACAACAAGCCGGACAAAACTAAAAGAATCTATGCCAAGAGGTTCGAGCAGTTCTTCAGTTTTGAAATGCTTATGAACATCTGTTCCTTCAACCAAACCAGAAATAATTTCGATTATTTTATCTCGTATTTGATCCATAAAGATTCTCCTCAATCCATCTGGCTACGCCATCATTGTCGTTAGACGCAATCACTCCAGTCGCAATGGTCTTTAATTCCGGTACGGCATTTGCCACCGCATAACTTTCATCCGCTGCGGAAAACAGTGATATATCGTTGTAGCTGTCACCAAAAGCAACTATTTTGTCACAGCCAAGCATAGCCTTCAATTGCAATGCCGCATTTGCTTTTGTAGCTTTTTCCGGTAATAATTCAAAAAATTGCGCTCCAGAGTAAACATCCTTTTGATATACACAGTGGACACGCTTATCTGATTTGAAAATATTATGAATAGGTGTAAGACTTTTTTCGTCGCTTATACAGGTAAAACAGAATATATCTCCATGGTATAAGTCTTCTTCCCGCAACACTTCACGGCGGCGGGCATCACCCAGGCGGCTATTTAGAAAAAACCGCATTCCGAAGCCGCCACTGCAATCTATAAACGAAAAGCGTTCCGTTCCATTAATGTAGGCGTAAACTATTGGTGAAAGCTTATACTCTGTTAACAAGTGCCGGACATCTTCCGCATCATTTAAAGAAAAGTAATTTGCAAGCAAATTTTCCTTTGACTTACTTCCAACTATGAACGCGCCATTGTAACAAACCGAAGGAAACTCCATACGCAGACCATATGTCACTTTAGACGCGGTAACAAAGGAGCGCCCAGTCGCATAGGAAAAACATCCGCCATCTCCAATAAATTTGTTTATCGTATTTGCTGTATATATTGAAATTTGCTCATTTGAACGTATTAATGTCCCATCAAGGTCAGCAAGATAAAGAGTTTTCATATTATAAATTTATAGACGTAAAAATACCAGTTGAATTATGACCGCTAACTTCTGTTTATCATAATTCATGCAATAATCTTTGCAATATGTCCATTTCTTGCGCCTTAACCTTTCTACACATATCCTCTGCTCTGTTTAGCAATTTTTCATCTTTGCATATTGAATATTTGAGAAGCAAGCTTAGTGACATCTGTGCATGATTTACTACATATTCGTACTCATCCGCAATATCAAAGTTCTCCAAATACTCATTATCAATCATATATTTTATACGTGTAAGCATTATTTTTTTGTGTTCCCACATAAAATGAAAAGATTGTCTCCAGCCAAAATCTAAATCATGATTATCAACCGCTCTATCTATATACCCATGTAACGCCTTATAGCAATCTATTCCGAAAGCTCTGTTATCTATCTCCTCTTTAGACCACAAAAATTGATTAACATACCAATTTTTAATTTGAGTACCGGATAAATAGTCTTGAATAGAATTTTTTACTCTGTCTATATAAAACTTTGGTTTTTCGCTTTTGTCAAAAGAAATTAATACCAGATTATTTTTCAGCCATTTATCCCAATAATCATTTTCTTGAGCATTCATAGCAATAGAATTTTCCAATTCAAGAAAAGAACATGTAGAATTTGAATACTTGCCGTATTTGAAATTGCTTGATATGTAAAATATCTTCTTTTCCGTATCACATCCATATATAAATAACTCATGCGCCATATCAAATGTTCTATTCCATGCTTGAATATATTTCGTGTTTACCACTAAACATATGTATAATCCGTTTTCAATGGCATTTATTATAAACGATATTATTTCCTTGTCCGGCAACAAAGCTTTGCGGATTCTTTGATAATCAATGTATGGACAATTTCTAAAATTAAAATCGTAGTAGTCAAAATAACGATTATGAAAGGTGTTAATCTGAATAAAGTTATTGAGCAGCCATTTGTGCATTCTGTCATCAGACAATAAGACCGATACTATACTTGCATTTATTGTAAAGGTAGTTGTAAATGGTTCTTCTTTTGGCAATATAACACTGCTCATAGTTTTTTTATTCCTTTCATAAAAGTAAGCATTGTAAGAACACATAGCTACTCAATGTATATGCCTATTAGAATATTACTACAAGTATATTATACATTGTATATATCAATATTTCAAGCATTTACGACAAAAAATCGAAATGGAATGCGTTCTACTTTTTAATAGCAAAATGTAAATATGAGGATATTAGTGTAGGATTTGAAACTTGTTTAATGTTTCAAATCCTATATTTCTTAAATAAACACTTTTTGAAAGCTCTACTGTCTAAATAACATTTTAGATTGTTAGCAACGGAATTAAGATACGTACTTAGTTTAGCAACAACTTACATATACTGTTCTTTCTAATGTAGAACCAGTTACATAAAGCAACAATAACGCATATTATTACACTGAAAATCAATGTTAATAATAATATTTTGGAAAAATATATAAAATCTACTTCTATTTGTGTATAAACCAGGCTTGGTAAAATGTTGTTCATAGAAATAATAAACACAAAGGAATTTGCTGCGGAAACTGCTAAGCCAAAAAGACTTATTAAAAGTATTTCAAACCAAAAAACCAAAAACACCTCTAAATCAGTCATACCATTAGATTTTAACATGCCAAAATAAGTCCTTTTTTGAATGATATTATATAAAAATATATTTATTATACTTAACAAGAGTGCAATAAAAATAATTGTCCCAACAGTCATGAATATGTAGCGACTTAAAAATTGTTGCTTAGAAAGTTCAGAATATATAAAATAACTAGATCGTTTATATGTTACTTCACTTTTTGAAAATTTCGAAACTTTTTCATAAACATTATGTAAATCATTAAACTCATCAACAAAGGCTGTTATTTCACATTGATTCAATCTATCCCCTGGTTCATAGGAAAGAATTGAAGTAATAATTTGTGGCCGTAGGGCACGACTTGAAACCCTGAAAAAGTCTTCTTTAATTATTCCAGATAAAACATACTCTTTAATAACATAAACAAATTCATTGTTTTTCTGATAACCTATAGATATTTTCTTGTTTATAAGACTAGGGAATTGTTCTTCTTTAATGCCATATTTCTTTAACAAATAATCAGAAATCATGAATTGTTTTTCATCTGTCATCTTATTGCCATAAGAGAAAATACTGTCATTTTTAAATTTTGCATCAAACTCTGCAAATTCATTGTATGAAAACTGATCACCTCTCAATGAAATATATTCTAAACATAAATCTACCGAAAGATCAGTATACAAATCCGGCAAATATTCTGATTCAAAAGTAAAGCTTTTGTCATCATTACCATTAAAAATTTGTCTGCCAATTTCAAGTTTTGACGTTGATATTGAACTGATTTTTTTTTCATCTATTCTAACAATCGCACCAGTAATTTCATTAATTTTTTTTATTCTAGCTGACATATAATCTGCATCTTTTAAATCCTTGCTATTCGCAAAGTTAGAAAAAGTTATATTTACAGAACATTCAGAGATTTTATTTTGCACAATGTCATTCAAATTATTATCTAAAGTGGTAATGTAAAAAAATGAACACATAAATAGCGTTAGTATTATTGTTATACCAAATAAAACCTGAAAACTCGTTTTTTTTCTGCGAAATAAATTGTACGCTGCTAACATAAAACAATTGCTAATTTTCATTTCGCTACTCCCTAATAGTAATGATTCTAATAATATTAATTCCTTTAATATTTTTAAACATAAATAATAACGAAATCAATAATACAATAAATGAGACTATAACAATAAGAAAAAAACTTGAAAAATCATATTTAATAATTGAATGATAATTAAAAATACGGAAAATCTCATTGTTAATATTCATTGCTATTAAATATCCAATCAGATATCCTAATAAAACAGACAATAATAAAACGATGCTTAAAATTATTCCTATAATGTATAACAAATAGATGTCTCTTATTCCTAACGCTTTCAGTATACCAAAAAATTGTTTACGTTTTCTGATAAACATTGAAGAAAGATTATTTATTATTCCTACCCCTGCTAAGAGAATAAGAACGATTAACGCATAAAAAATATATTGAATATAATAAATTCCTTGTAAAATTTTCTCATAACCATCAATACCTGAGTTGTATATATTCATATCAAACAACGACTTAGATATTTTCATGTAATCACTAACATTATCAATCTTGCCAAAGCCACTAAATTTCGTGCTAATTTCAGCTTCTTCCATTAAAACAATAAGTGAATTACTAGAAAGATACACCTCCATATCAAAATCCCAATCTACAATACCTTTAAGTATATAACTGTATTTTTTACTATTTCCATTACTAAATACGATGCTATCATTTATATCTACATTAAGATCTTCTGCTAAACAAGAAGTTATCCAAACATATAACTCATTATCGTTATCTCCATTTGTTCCCTCTCCATAAATAATACTTTCATTTATATTATTAGACATTAGCCTAAATGAGATTTGTTCCGGAACATCTTTTTTACCATCTATTTTAATAAAACTTTGAATTTTACTAATTTTATCAAATCTCTCAATATTTACATTTTTTAACCCAATTTCTTCGATCTGTGCAATTTGATCAGGCAATGCATTATAAAAATTAAGCTTAAAACCATCAGGATTATTAAGATTAATCTCATTAATGTAACCATCTGATACCGTAGAAGATATAGAAATAAGACAAAATATTACAATAAAAATGAATGTTAAAATTATAAAACATAAAAAAATTTGAATTAAATTCTTTTTCGCTTCAAGAAAAACGATATTGATTAGCTTCATTTAGACCACCAAACCATCTTGTAATCTTATTATTCTGTCAGCCTTTTTAGCATCATTATCATCATGTGTTACAAGCAAAACTGTCTTACCGCTGTTAGAGATTTCTCTTAATATCTCCATAACTTTACTACTATTATGAGTATCTAGATTTCCGCATGGCTCATCAGCTAACACAATTTGAGGATTATTAACTAAAGCTCTAGCAATACTTACACGCTGTCTTTCGCCACCAGATAGTTTGTTTGATGATTTTTCTATGTATCGCAACATCCCAACTTTTTCTAGTGCTTCAAAAACTTTTTCTTTTCGTTCTTTTTTTTTGATTCCAGCAATTATTAATGGCATTTCAACATTCTTGAATACAGTATATGTAGGCTCAAGATAGAAATCTTGAAAAACAAATCCTATACATCTATTCCTGTAGATTGATAATTCTTTTTTTGAAAGTCCATATATATCGTTACCATTTACAATAATACTTCCTTCTGTAAAACTTTCAAGGGCACCGATCATATATAAAAGAGTCGATTTCCCGCTACCGGAACGCCCAGTTATTGCAACAAATTCTCCGCTGCTGATATCTAAATTAACTCCATTTATTGCAATACACTCAATCGTGTTGTCTACATATATTTTTTTTAAATCCCTTATTTGAATCAAGATAAGACCCCCAGATTCTAAAAAATCAACTAAGCGGTTTTATTAGTATAAAGTCATCTCCACGGAACTCTAAAATATTATTATTAGGATCATATGGAAGCCCCTGACCTACAACTTCATCTAATGAAATTTCAACAAGGATTCGGTCAAGTCTATCATTGACCGTATATGGAGTATTGTTTTTTAGCATTTCTTCTGTTTCTTTTAACACAGCCGCAAATTCCTTAGATGATTTCTTTGCTAACGCTTCATCTACCATGTCAGATAAATCAACGTTAATAAATCTAAGCTTATTGCCACTAATGATTTCAATATAAGGATTATCCTCTTTCCCATCTAAATAGTACTTTCCTTCTTGAACTGTTATAGGAGCATTCGAACATCCAGAAAAAACTAACAACATCACAATTATCGTACAAAAAAATATTTTAAATTTCATAAACACATTTCCCCCAATTACAAAAATTATTTTTTAGAACCTTGACTGCACCTATTATATCACTTTTCTTTGTTCCATTCAAATCAAGACCCTTTTTTTATATTAAACGGCTAGTCTCTATTTATGTTTACATCATTATTTCGTGAATTTTCCGCCTAGATAATACCAATATCCATATGCGTTTACATATGAGTTTTCTGGGTAGTTTTGAACATAATTGAAACTAAATGTATATTTTGTACCACTAGTTGTCCATAGAGTTATGCAGTTGAGTTCCCTATCTCCCTCAAACGTACAGTTAGATGCACTAATAGTGCTCCCGTCAGATTTAAGCACTTTTACCATAGATATCGTTGATCTTCCTGCATCAAAATAGTTCTTATATGTGTTTAAACGGTAATAATTTCCTCTAGCACCTTCTGGCAATTCAGTAAAGAATCGATCATTCGAACTACAACCAGTAAAATTAACTAACGACAACAATAATAACAGAATCGCAAGCATTGCTGATATTTTTCTTTTTAAAGCCATGTTTTATCATTCCTCCTTTCTTCAATTTTTGTAATGATATTAAAGTTAAACCGAAACTAACCGTTTAATTACACGCAAATTAAAATAATCGCTATAACTATTAAGTCGCATTAATTCTAAATTATGTATAATTCATAAAGATAAATACGGATATTATATAAAATAGAACTTCTATAATGTAATTTATGCAAGATATAAACTGATTTTCGATATTATTAGGAAATTTATTTGTTTTTTAAAAGTATACTGACTTATATCACACAAAGCCTTTGTGCAACTTTTAGGTGAATGAATAGCTCTCAATTGCTTTTAAAATTGTTCTAACCAATCTATGGATTTATTATATCTAACGGAGAAAATCTTTCCGGCTCACCTTTAAAATCAATTCTGATATACGGTACATACATCACATTATCTGCAGTAGCAAGAATTAAATAATCATTACCCCCGGATACTTTCATAACACCCCCTTGTGATTCTTTTCCCCATTTCGGATCATTATAGCAATCTTTTGCAAATTCTGTAATATCAAACTGCAAATACGTATTTTGAGTGCTATTACCATTTACATGGCTTATTATTTTTTCCCCAGGCATCACCTTTTGAAACCAATTAATAGATGTACTTGACCATTGTTCATCCATTTTATACATATCAACAGTCATATTTTCACCCTTCATTTCTAGTTGTCTTATATTGTAACTTACTGATGAGATCTGCTTTGTATTGATGTACATAAAATAAGCCAATCTGAATCTTAAGTATCCCCATCCTTCGCCCAATATAGAATGATTTCCAATCACAGAATACGGCCTTAAATAGCAGTTTTTATTAAACCGAGAATACACATTTGAATCTGGCATATTTTCTGTTTTCATCTCAAACGACATATCAAACTTAAACGGATAATCAGTATTTTCATCTATCAAATTATCTTCCACAGTAAAACTTAACGTATATTGGTTGTTATTCTTTTGTTCGATTTCTATGAACTGATTGATAATATACTCTCCTTGATTTAAATCATTATCCAAAACGGTTTTTTTGATTATTGGAGCATGTATGATACCTAAATTACCTTTATCTTTGTAAAATGTAACATAACCATTTTTTTCATCTTGACAACTATCGCCACTTGTAGCCAGTTGAAAGCTGAACGTCTTTTTTTTAGGTTTATTTTTTATTATAATTTCTGCTTTTATCCCGGATCTAACCGGATAAAACACAACGTCAAAATCCTTATTATTGTATCTTACAGCACTTACATTATCATCATACATATTTTCATATTCTATTTTTTCAGCCTCTGAAAAAGCACTAATGTCCCAGTTTGTTTTGAATTCAATATATTCTTTTTCACGTTCAATTCTGAAACTATCATTTAAAGTTTTAGGGAAGTAGGTTTTTATGTCATTTGCTTTATTCTCAAATGCAAAGTCTTTAAATGAAGATAATACCACAGTATTGTCAATAATGTTATACCTTTTGCCTACCTTATACTGTATTGGCGACGCAAAAGTGAACAGGGTATAAGTTTTGTTTTTGTTTTTAAAACATAAAGTATATTTTGAATCATACTCCTGCAATCTTTCCGAATTATTAACCCAATCTTCAATGAATGATAAATCTGTTGAAACAATTTCCGTTTTTACACTATTACCGCAACTAGAAAAAAGAGCTATTAATCCTATTAAAATGATTATCATACCACTGCTCAGAATTTTTTTCAATTTAATTCCTCCTGAAATTAATTACTAATAACCAATTCCTCTTTTTAAAATTTTTATTTTTTTATCTTACAATAAAGGTTACTACTCAGGTCTTGTCCAAAACATGACAAACTGCTATACTAAAAAAAGCTCCATAAGGAGCCTTTAAGATTTTTCGGGATAGAGGAAACTGGCTGCTTCGCCATTGAAAGCAGCAACCAGACCATCCATAACCCTTCTGCCCTTCTTTTTCGCGGTGGATAAAAAGCCGCGAATTCGCGCAAAGGAGTTGGCTCCGCCATTGCTTCTAAAGCAACCTGAAATTTTCTGCTTCAATTTTGGCATTCTGACATCCCGTTCAGCAAGATTGTTGGTAAACGGCACGTCAAAATCAAGCATGAACAGCAGTGTTTCCTGCTCATACTTTTTCAAGCGATTCACCATGCGTTTCGCCTCTATTGAGGTCTGAGGAGCGGTGTTTTCGAGAATTTCGCGGTATATTCGTATGTATTCATCAATGTCCGCCTGTTCCAACTGCTCTGCCCCAAACAGTTTGCTCAACTCAACGTGCTTTTTTATTCGCAGCAACAAACAAATCATTTCTCCTGCCCACGCTTCGCCCAAATCTTCAAACAAATACTTGAGGTGGCGCAGATGGTGTTCATTGCATTCACTATGGGCACACAGGAGATAGTGATAGTAGCTTTTCCAGTGGTCATGGATGGCGGTTCCTCTAAATCGGGGTAGGATATCCATTTCATCCATTGCCTCTTTGCCGCGTTTTTTGTGTATGCCGTACACCGTGCAAGTTGCCGTACCCACACTGTGCATCCAGTGCGTTTTGCCCTTTACTCGCATCCCTGTTTCGTCAAAATGCGCTACATCGCTTTGTAGAATCTCCCCCTTTACAAGATTCTCCGCCTCAGCAAGCTTTTCGTAAGCTTCCATGTTGCTGGAAATGATTGTTCCCTGCGAAATTTTCTGCCCAAATATATCTTCGACCAGTTCCACCGCACGTTTTAATGGGATCAGTTGATAATTTGTCAAGTAAGTCACAAACGCCTGCAAATTTTCGCCATAAGACGCAACGCCCTTAGCATTTTCAGGAAAACTGGCCTTATGTACAGTGCCGCACTCAGCGCAAACTCCGTCATGCGCATGATATTCCACAGTAATCACGCTTGGGCGCACAATATCCGTCACTTGGCGCATGGTGTAATTTTCTATTTGAACAATAATTTCGCCTCCGCATTCGCAGGTTTTCTTTGGGATCAACTGCACAATTGTGTCTGGGTTCGCACTTAACTCTTTGTTGAAACCATTGTGTCCTTCTTGCCCACCGCTCTTTTTTCCAGTAGGCTGACGGCTGTTCTTCACCTTTTTTCCCAGACCGTCCGAAGACGGCGGCTTGCTCGAATTATTGCTGTTCTTTTTCAATTTAGCCTCTAATGACTCTATTTTTGCAGCCAACGACTTCACCAGCTCTTTCATGACCCGGTTTTCTTCTAACAATTCTTCATATGTCTGTTTTGCTGTTGGCATGCTTCTTCCACCATCTTTTCTATAATATTTACTATAATACCTCATTTTATTCTTTTTGTAAAGTCTTTTTTATATTTTTTGCTACCTGAGTAGTAACCAATAAAGAGTGAATATTGCAAGCACATCTTGTTATACTTAATGTACAACACTCATTAAAATATTACTATGAGTATATTATATATTTTACTTAATAATATTTCAAGTATTTATAATAAAAAAATCGAAAGTAAATATACTCTGATCTAAAAAGGAATAAATGCAAATATATGGTTGTTAATGATAGAGTAAAAGAAGTCAGACATGCCCTTGGACTTACACAAATAAAATTTGCAGAACGCATAGCTATTTCACAAAGTTACCTTGTAAGTATAGAACTAGGTAACAAAAAAATCAATGAGCGCACTATTCGTTTAATTAGCATGGAATTCAGTGTAAATGAGCACTGGTTGAGAACCGGAGAAGGGTCTATGTTTAATGATGAATTTGATAAAAAGCTGGCGAGGAT
>JGI20171J29575_12611933_pt1 | contig 10497 bp, 9 predicted proteins | sample TergutNc150P4_FD_29575 | JGI IMG/M metagenome (IMG submission 29575)
GCAGAGAAAAAAGGCAATCTATGGCTTGTTCCGGCTAACGCAGAAAAGCCGCAGGACGGCAGGAGAAAAGAATCTGACGGGAGGGCTGACTGATGCCGAGAATATTTTTAGTCGAGGACGATAGGGCAATCGCCAAAAATCTAACGCTTTTACTTCGCTCGGAGGGATTCACCGTTACTCATGCGGCAACACAAAAAGAAGCACTTGACGCACTTAATGAGGGGAAATTTGACTTAGGTTTGATAGATGTTTCCCTGCCCGACGGAAACGGTTTTGCCGTTTGTACGGCGGTCAAATCACAGACAGCTATTCCCGTTATTTTTCTCACAGCTTCCAGTGATGAAGCGAGTGTTGTTACCGGGCTGAACATGGGCGCGGACGATTATATTACAAAACCCTTTCGCCCTATGGAACTGATTGCGCGGATTAAAGCGGCTTTACGCAAGAGCGGCCACGCGCCGTCCACCTTTGAAATTGCCTCCCTGCACGTTGACACGACAAGCGGCAATGTGCAGAAACAAGGCAAAGAGATTTTTCTTTCGGCGTTGGAATACCGTCTGTTGCTTGTCTTTTTGAACAATCAAGGAATTATTATAACCAGGAACAAGCTGCTTGACGAGCTATGGGACGTAGCGGGTGAATTTGTCAATGATAACACCTTAACCGTTTATATCAAGCGGCTACGGGAAAAGATTGAGGACGACCCGGCTAATCCGCAAATCATTCTGACCGTTCGCGGTATGGGTTATAAATTGGGAGGGTAAAATGTTTCGGAATAAAGAATTTCGGTGGTTTGCCATTTTGTTTTTTGCGCTTGCCATTGTTGTGGCCGTGGTTGGCTTTATCATAAACCCGGCGGCGGGAATCCTTGCGCTTATTTCCTCCGCTGTTTTCGGGGCGGCGTTTTTCATATTTACCAAAGCAAGATACCGCAACCTTGCGCGGATTTCTAAGCAAATTGACCTTGTGCTTCACAACGCGGAGCATTTAGAATTTGGTGAGGTTGCCGAGGGTGAGCTTTCTATTCTGCACAGCGAAATTACAAAGATGACTTTGCGTATTCGGGAGCAAAATGATACGCTGAAAAAAGACAAACAATATTTGGCCGATTCACTGGTCGATATTGCACATCAATTACGCACTCCGCTTACCTCCGCAAATCTTATCCTTTCATTTTTGGCAAAGAACCCGGACGAAAAAGAGCGGCAAGCCTTTGTCCGGGAATTAGAGGGTTTGCTTGTTCAAATGGATTGGCTGATTACCTCCCTGCTGAAAATCTCCCGTTTGGACGCGGGGGTTGTGGAATTTCAAAATGAACCGATAAAGGTTTACGACTTAATTCAATCGTCCTTGCGCCCTCTGTCTATTTCATTGGAGCTTCGCGGCATTGATACGGTAATTGATATACCGAATACCGCAAATATACAAGGTGATTCGGGCTGGCTCTCGGAAGCAATTCAAAATATCATAAAGAATTGCATGGAAAGCATAAGCGAAAACGGAAAAATCAAAATTGCCTGTGCTGATAATCCCTTGTATACGGAGCTTGTTATCCATGACAGCGGCGCGGGCTTTTCGGATGAGGATTTACCGCATTTGTTTAACCGCTTCCGCAGGGGGAAAAGCGCCAACGCAAGCGGCTACGGTATAGGGCTTGCGCTCTGTAAAATGATTGTTGTCCGGCAAGGCGGTGCTATTACCGCAAAAAATCATCCGCAGGGCGGCGCGGTGTTTGCTATGCGTTTCCCCAAAGTGACGAATCAGTCACTTAAAAGTCACCGGGATGTCACTTGAAAATGCTATCCTAAATAAGTAACCAAGGGTTACTTTGCGTACACAGACATGAAAAGGCGGTTGATTCTTATGGAACTTTTAAAAATTGAAAAGCTGTGCAAAATTTACGGCAAAGGCGAAAATCAAGTTGTCGCGCTCGACAACGTATCGCTGACGGTGGAAAAGGGGGACTTTGTGGCGATTATCGGGTCAAGCGGCTCCGGTAAATCCACCCTGCTTCACATTATCGGCGGCGTTGACGTGCCGACAAGCGGAAAGGTGTATCTTGACGGGCAGGACGTTTACGCCCAAAACAGCGAAAAGCTGGCAATATTCCGCAGACGGCAGGTGGGGCTGATTTATCAGTTTTACAATCTTATCCCGACCTTAAACGTGGTGGAAAACATCACACTCCCTGTACTGATGGATAAACGGGAGGTAAACAAGGAACGGTTAGAAGAATTGTTGAATTTGCTTGGTCTGTCTAACCGCCGTAACCATTTGCCCAATCAGCTTTCGGGCGGTCAGCAACAAAGGGTGTCTATTGGCCGTGCGCTGATGAATGCCCCGGCTGTTATGCTGGCCGACGAGCCTACCGGCAATCTTGACAGCCAAAACGGGCAGGACATTATCAATCTGATGAAACTTAGCAATAAAAAATACGGGCAAACCCTCATTATCGTTACCCATGATGATAATATAGCGTTACAGGCAAACCGCATTATCGGCATTTCGGACGGCAGAATTTCGCGTGACGAGAGAGTGGGGTAACTGCCATGAATATTTTTAATAAAGTTACCTTGCAAGGCTTAAAGAAAAACCGCACCCGGACGATTGTAACCATTATCGGCGTGATTCTGTCTGTTGCCATGATTACAGCGGTCACAACATTTATCGCTTCTTTGCAAAACAACCTTATTCAAGGGCAAATCGAACATGGCGGCGACTGGCAAGTAAAATTTATGGATGTTGATTCTGCTTTTGCGCAAAAGGTAACTGCGGACGATGAGGTGAGAGTAGCTTCCATTATACAGGATATCGGCTATGCGGAGCTTGGCGGAGGGCAAAACCCACATAAGCCTTACCTCTATTATATCATGGGATTGAATGACACGGCCTTCGATTCAATGTCAGTCCATTTAACAGAGGGAAGATTGCCGGGGAATAGTAATGAAATACTAATCCCGGAACACGTCTTGTCAAATGGCGGTGCAGCCTATAAAATCGGGGACACGCTTACTTTGCCTGTCGTTGAACGTCTGATTGAGAGGCAAAAAGCAGGGCAAAACACACCGTTTCAAGACGGTGACGGAGTGGAATACGCGAATGAAACTTTTACAGCCGGTGAACCAAAAAACTATACAGTCGTGGGGATTTGTGAACGTCCTGGTTTTGAGGATTATGCTGCGCCGGGATATACTGTTATAACAAAGGTTGATGAAAAAGCGTTAAGCGGCAATGGCTCATTTGAGGTGCTTGTATCCTTGAAAAATCCGCGCAATGTTTATGACTACGCTGAAAAAACAGGTGCGGCGTTGGCGACAAGCGAAACCCCGGACGGTGCTTCTTCTTATGTGTTCAACCGTGAACTCTTGCGTTATTACGGCGTTTCAACGAATGACAATTTTAACGCGGTCTTATATTCTCTTGGCGGGATTTTGATTGCGCTCATCATGATAGGCTCCATTCTGTTGATTCATAACTCGTTTGCTATCTCTGTCAGCGAACGCGCACGGCAATTCGGTATTCTTTCTTCTGTAGGCGCGACAAAAAAACAGCTTCGAAAATCTGTGCTGTTTGAGGGAGCTTTTATCGGGCTTATCGGCATACCTTTAGGGCTTCTTGCGGGTGTGGGCGGTATCGGTATTACGCTCAAATTGCTCGGCAGCTTGTTGAAATCCATGTTTATGAGCAATTCCGGCTTTTCGCTGACAGTGTCCTTACCCGCTATGGTTATCGCGGCAACGGTAGGCATTTTAACGATTTTAACTTCCGCTTATATTCCGGCAAGAAAGGCAGTCAAAAAATCGGTTATAGAAACTATTCGTCAAGCCGATGATATTAAGATAAAGGCGAAAACAGTCAAAAGCTCTAAAATTGTGGGGACGCTCTTTGGCTTGGAGGGTACACTTGCGCTAAAAAATTTCAAACGCAATAAAAAGCGTTATCGCAGTACGGTTATTTCCCTTTTTGTCAGCGTGGTACTCTTTATCGCCGCGAGTGCGTTTGGGATGTATCTCACACAAGGAACGGAAATGACGATGTTCAATGCGGACTGTGATATTTCGTTTTCCGCGTCACAAGGTACTTGGCATTTGGAGGACGAACAGCTCTTGCCGTTATATGACCGCATGAAAACGGCAAGCGGCGTTTACAGAGGTGCTTATTTGAATTATTTGAATTGCTCCGCTCCCGTTAAAAAGAGCGTTTTTACTGAACGCTATCTTGAATTTTTGCCTAATATAAGCAATGTCCGCGATGACGCGACTTGTTATCTCAGCATTGATTTCATTGATGATGCCACATATCAGCGATACCTTGATTCCTTGGGGCTTTCACCCGAAGAGTATGGTATATCGCACGGGAAACTAATAGCGGTAGCTAAGTATACAGGCTATGATTCGGGGCTTCAGCGTACCATCAATATAGATGTTTTTAATGAAAAGTCAATAACGCTTGAGGTAGCAGCGGGTTCAGCTTTGGAGCAATGGGATTATAGCCCCTCTCAAAAACTTTCTTTGACGATTGTTGAAACCATTCCGGAGGGATTTGGTGAAAAGGCATTTGGGGTTGACGCTTTCGCACCATACAGCGATATAGCCAAATTCCAAGCTCCGAAAGAAGCGTTTAACGGTTTGAGCATGACTTTTTCATCGAACGACCCTATGAAATCAGCCGCTGAAATGGAAATCATGATGAAAGACGCGGGGATTGTTTCGGGCTACAATTTATTCAATGCGGCAGAAGAATTGGCGCAAACCCGTAACATTCTTTTAATCATGAGTATTTTTACCTATGGCTTTGTCATTTTGATTTCGCTGATTACGATTGCCAATGTGTTTAACACAGTTTCCACAAGTATCAATCTGCGTAGGCGTGAGTTTGCCATGCTGCGTTCTGTTGGATTAAATAATCGCGGCTTTAACAAAATGATGAACTTTGAGTGTCTTTTCTACGGGCTTAAAGCGTTGCTGTACGGTTTGCCCATATCTGCCGCTATAACCTACTTGATTTATAAAGCAATTTTAAATGGCGTTGATGTTTCTTTTACGCTACCGTGGAACAGCATAGCAATCAGCATATTCAGCGTATTTTTCGTGGTGTTCGTTACCATGATGTATGCAGTGGGTAAAATCAAAAAGGCAAACGTGATTGACGGATTGCGGGACGAAATAGCTTAATGTTTCAAAATCCTATTAAGACGAAAAGGGGCGAATGCCGTGCAGAACAACTCTGACCGCTTAGCCCGCATATGGAATACCCCCGGCTGTGCCGGGGGATTATTATTCTTAAATATAACGTTTCAATTCTCAATCAGAGAGGCTGAGGAGGCAGCGCCCCCCTAGCGTCCCCGTACCTCACGGATGCACCAAACTCCCAAGTCTCTCCCCCGCCGCCACGCGCAAAATATTCTCCGGATCATGCAGTCCAAACACATGCACCGCGGGCACATCATTTTCGTTGCAGATGGTAAACGCCGCGGTGTCCATCACGCGAAGCCCCCTGCGCCGCGCCTCGTCATAGGTCACGTCAGCCAGAAAGGAGGCGTTGGGGTTCACATTGGGATCATCATCATAAACGCCGTCCACACTCTTGGCCAGCAGGATCGCGTCCGCGCCGATCTCCACCGCCCGGAGAGCAGCCGCCGTATCCGTGGAAAAAAACGGGTTGCCCGTGCCGCAGGCAAAGAGCACGATGCGCCCCTTCTCCAAATGGCGCACCGCCCGGCGGCGGATGTACGGCTCCGCGAAGCGCGTCATTTCCACCGCGCTGAGCACCCGTGTTTCCACGCCCGCGCGCTCGATGGCGTCCTGCATGGCCAACGAATTGATTGCCGTGCCCAGCATGCCCATATGGTCCGCAGTGACCGCATCCATGTTCGCGGCCGGTCCCATGCGGCCCCGCCAGATGTTGCCGCCCCCCAGCACCAGCGCGATTTCCACGCCCATACGCGCCACGGCCACGATCACCTCCGCGACCCGGTTGATCTTTTCAAAGTCAAACAAAACGCCATTTTCGCCCAGCGCCTCGCCCGAGAGCTTGATTAGAACCCGCTTGTACATGCGCTTCCCCCACCCCTTTCTTCATACGAAAAAGGGGCTGCCAAGCCAACGAACCGTTAGCACGACAGTCCCCTGCGGACCATACTCCCCATTTCAATCCCCTCACAGCCCCAAAAGGCTTTTCTTTGCTTCTTTCTTTTCCCCTGATAAAGAAAGAAGACGTCTTCCTCACGTCCCCTTACCCTTCGCCCATACCTCAAAGCCCCGCCTTACGCGTCTGCTCGGCGATTTCCTCGGCGAAATTATCCTTTCGCTTCTCAATGCCCTCCCCGCGCTCAAAGCGGGTAAACCGGCGAATCGAGATCTTCTCGCCAATGGCCACGGTCGCGTCGGAAATCAGATCCTTGATAGACTTATCCGGATCTTTGACAAAGGGCTGCTCCATCAGACAGACTTCTTTATAATACTTCTCAATGCGGCCCTCCACCATGCGCTCCACGATCTGCTCGGGCTTGCCCTCGTTGAGCGCCTGCGCGCGGAGAATTTCCTTCTCTTTCTCCAAGTTCCCCGTGGGAACCTCCTCGCGCACGAGAAACTCCGGCTTGGCCGCGGCGATATGCATGGCGATATCATGCACAAGGCTTTTAAAATTATCCGTCTTGGCTACAAAGTCCGTCTCACAGTTAACCTCAAGCAGCACGCCGATCTTTCCGCCCATATGAATGTAGGAATCCACCAGGCCCTCCGCCGCGATGCGCCCGGCTTTCTTGGCCGCCGCCGCAAGGCCCTTCTCGCGAAGAATCTCAATGGATTTTTCAACGTTTCCATCCGACTCCACCAGAGCGTTTTTACAATCCATCATGCCAGCGCCTGTGCGCTCGCGAAGCTCTTTCACCATTGCCGTGGTAACTGCCATGGACAAAACCTCCCTGATTCATTCTATCTATACTGAAGCCCCGAGGATTATCAAGGAGCCGCAGCCCTTGATTGCAATCCAGCATCGGCGGCTTTTCCGCCGAACGGATGAAAATTCCAGAAGAATTTCATCCTCGCATCATCCCTGCCCGGAAATTCCGCGGAATTCCTGGGCAGGGCTTTCCTATCCCCTTCCGCCGCACAAACCTCAGTGCATGCGGTTAGATTTATGCGGTTACTTCTTCCTCGTCCGCCACGGCTTCTTCCATCTGTTCACCCTGCTTGCCTTCCAGCACGGCGTCGGCCATTTTGCCGGCAATCAGCTTTACGGCGCGAATCGCGTCGTCATTGCCGGGAATTACATAATCAATTTCATCCGGATCGCAGTTGGTGTCCACAATGCCCACGACCGGAATGCCGAGAATGCGGGCTTCCGCCACGGCGATGTGTTCCTTGCGCGGGTCCACGACGAACAGCGCGCCCGGCAGCTTCTTCATTTCGCGGATGCCGCCCAGGTTCGCCTCCAGCTTTTCACGTTCGTGCTGCAGCTTGATAACTTCCTTCTTGGGCAGCAGGTCAAACTGGCCGGACGCCTCCATCTGGTCGATGCGGCTTAAGCGGTCCACCCGGGTGCGGATGGTCTTGAAATTGGTCAGCATGCCGCCAAGCCAGCGGTTGTTCACAAAGAACATGTTGCAGCGCTTGGCTTCTTGCTCAATGGATTCCTGCGCCTGCTTCTTGGTGCCCACAAACAGAACCGACTTGCCCTCCATCGCCACATCGCGGATGAACATGTACGCCTCGTCGATCTTGCGGACGGTCTTTTGCAGGTCAATGATATAAATGCCGTTCCGCTCGGTAAAGATGTACGGCGCCATCTTGGGGTTCCAGCGGCGCGTCTGATGGCCAAAGTGTACGCCCGCCTCCAGCAGCTGTTTCATGGAAATGACTGCCATGAATTTCCCTCCTTGTTTTTTCCACCTTCCGCGTCATTCCGGCAAGGCACCGCGCGATGTGCGCCCGGCACGCCCCCGCCAGTCGGCAAAAGTGCGTTTTCTGAGGTAGTATAGCACAGGCCTTGCGGCTGCGCAAGTATATTTCCGCAAGACCTGCAAGGCTATAGGGCAATCGCCTATTAAAATAAAGAGAAATCGAACCAAACATGGCACTTGGCACTATTTCACCCGCTCATATTCGGAAAGCTCCCGCCGCCATTCCTCCGTAAACTCTTCTAACACCAGACCAGACGTCGTCATATACGCGGCGGCCAGGACTCCCACGTAGCGCAGGTGCCATGGTTCGTAGGAAATGCCCGTGATTTCCTCTTTTCCCTTAGGATAGCGGAGGATAAATCCATACCGCGCGCAGTTATCCGCAAGCCACTTCCCTTCTTTTGTATCCCCAAAGGATGTTCGAAAGCCATCCCGATAGGCCCAGCCCACCACATCCGCCGCCAGGCCTGACTGGTGCTCCGACGCGCCGGCCCGCTGTACAACGCCATCGTCCCGGCCCAGCTTTTTCACGCGGTTATAGTGCTGAATCTCCTGCGCGCGAAAGTCTCGGTACGCGGAACCCACATAGAGCTTGACGCCTTCCGCCCGCGCGCCCGCAAAAAGCGCGGCCAGCGCGTCCGCCGCGATGGCGCGAAGCCTATAATCGCCCTTTTTCGTCGCCGGCACCGCAACGCTGACCAGCGTGTACATGTCCAGGCTTTGGTCAGGGTACGCTTTGTCCAGCGGATTGTCCCTGTTGATCAGGCGCAGAACATCATCGGGATCCTTCAGCACGCAGAGCGGTACCGGGTAAACCCACTCCACTTGCCCAACGCCGCCCACGCCGTCCGCAAAAATCAGTTCCGCACGGCAAAAAGAAGCGGAAAGCAGTCCCGCCAGCAGCGCCATACATACGTATTTTTTCATAGTAATCACGTTTTCTGTATTTTTTTTAAAATTCCTGCCGAATTTCGTTGACAAACTCACCCAAGTATGCTTTACTGTCCATACGCCGGGGCAGAGAAATAGAGAGCCAAGACGATGGGCCCTTCCGAAGGGTTTATTGTTATGGCTCTATTTAGGTGAAAGGGGCGGTTCCATGCGGGTAGACGTGCTGGTAATCGGCGGAGGCGTGGTTGGGTGTGCCATTGCCCGACAGCTTTCGTCCGCAAAGATCAAAATAGCGCTTGCGGAGGCGCGCGAAGACGTTTCGACGGGCGCCTCAATGGCCAACAGCGGAATCGTGCACGCGGGGTATGACGCTACGCCGGGCAGCCTTATGGCAAGGATGAACGTACGGGGCAATGCCCTGTACGATACATGGTGTCAGGCGCTGGAGGTACCTCTCTCTCGCGTCGGCTCGCTTGTGATCGCCTTTTCCAAAGAGGAGGAAGAAACGCTTCAACACCTCCTGCGGCAAGGCGAAGCAAACGGCGTGCCGGATCTTTCAATTGTGACAGGGGATGAAGCCCGGCGGCTGGAGCCGATGCTTTCAAATGACGTGACAGCCGCGCTCTACGCCGGAACGGGCGCCATTACATGCCCCTATCAATTTACGATAGCCTGTTATGAAAACGCCGTGCGAAACGGCGTGCGGGCTTTCCTGAACGCGCCCGTTACCGCTTTGCAAAAAACGCGGGAGGGGTTTACCGCGCAGTGCGGGCCGCACGCGATCGAGGCCGGCTATGTCGTCAACGCCGCCGGTCTTTTCGCGGACGACATCGCGGCCATGGTGGGCGACTTTGGCTTTACAATCCGCCCGCGAAAGGGCGAATACATGCTGTTCGACCGCGCCGCCAGCACGCTTTCCCGCGTCCTCTTTCAAACGCCTACCAAGATGGGCAAAGGCGTGCTCGTCAGCCCGACGGTGGACGGCAACGCGTACGCGGGACCTACCGCGCTCGATCAGGACGAGCGCACGGACAGGCAAACCACGGCGGACGGCATGGCCGAAATCCGCGCGCTCTCGCTCAAATCCGTACCCGCGCTGGACCTGCGCGCGGTGATCACCGCCTTTGCCGGGGTGCGCGCAATGCCATCCACAGGCGATTTCATCCTGCGGCCCAGCGAGGCCGCGCCGCGCATGATCCACGCCGCGGGCATCTGTTCCCCCGGCCTGAGCAGCGCGCCCGCCATCGCGGAATATGTGGCCGCGCTGCTCAAGGACGCCGGGCTGGCGCTGCCCGCAAACGAAGATTTTGACCCCCACCGCCCCGCCATTCGCCGGTTTGCCGAAATGACCAACGAAGAGAGGGCGGAGGCGATCCGCCAAAATTCTCTTTATGGCCGCGTGATCTGCCGCTGCGAGACGATCACCGAGGCGGAAATTGTGGAGGCCGTGCGCCGTGGCGGCCATACCCTTGACGGCGTGAAACGCCGCACCCGCGCCGGCATGGGGCGCTGCCAGGGCGGATTTTGCTCTCCCCGCGTCATGGAAATTATCAGCCGTGAGAAGGGCATCCCGATGACGGACATCACCAAGTTTGGTGGCGGATCAAGGCTGCTCATAGGCAAGCTAAAGGAGGTGCGGTAAGTGACGTACGCGGTAGACGTGGCCATCCTCGGCGGCGGGCCGGCGGGACTGGCTGCGGCGC
>JGI20171J29575_12611918_pt1 | contig 10416 bp, 6 predicted proteins | sample TergutNc150P4_FD_29575 | JGI IMG/M metagenome (IMG submission 29575)
ATTTGCCTATACGTTCAAAGGTACGCGCAATGTTTTGGTGAGCAAGGAATTTTTTCTCTCCAGAGGGTTAGACCTGTCGCTTGCAGAAACTTATTTTAAGGATAACGAAATATCCCTGTTACGAGCCACAATGGGCGAGACGGTACTGTTAAATGCCGCTCCCATTCTTCAAAGACCGGTTCTTGCTCTGTTCTTCCCGTTGCAAGGGACGGGCGGTCAAAGCGGAGCGGGAGGCATATTAATTACCACGGAAAAATTGGTTGACAGTTTTGGTTCGGGGACAAATCAGTCGTTTTTAATAAATGACAAAGGCGATATTTTAATACATTCCGATTTTTCGCTGATTAAGGAAGGAGTGAATGTCGAGGACTTTGATTTTATCCGCAAAATAAGGGAAGTCCCAGATCGCGACAAGCAGGAATTGATAAACGCCGATTTCAATTTTAGTTCACAGACTGCGGCGTCCCAGCAGACAGCGCCGTCGGTTCTGTATTATACGGCATTTACCAAATTGGCTTATGGCGGCTGTATCGTTATCACCGGCATAGAATACGATAAAGTTTTCGAAGGCATTACTGCCACAACGCGGCGCAATATCTACCTTACTGCCGCCGTTTTGTTTATCTCTGTAATGTTTATCTGGTTCTTCTCAAAAACAATTTCAACCCCGCTTAAAGAATTGGCGGCGGCGGCAAGAAGCATAGAAGGCGGACAATTTGAATTGCAGTTACAGCCTAAAGGCCGGGATGAAATAGGATTGTTAGGCGTTAGTTTCCAAAAAATGTCCGGCGCGCTGCACATATTCGGCAGATTCACAAACCGCGAAATCGCAGTAAAGGCAATGCGCGGCGAAATTAAACCTGGCGGTTTGCCGAAACACGCCACGATCTTTTTCTCTGATATACGCGGCTTTACCGCGCTGTCGGAAAATTTTACAAAAGCGTTTGGGAACGAAGCGTCGGATAAAATCGTCTTCTGGCTCAATAACTACCTTACAAGCATGGTTGAGTGCGTAGAAAAAACAGGCGGCGCGGTAGACAAGTTCATTGGCGATGCGGTAATGGCGCATTGGGGCACCGCTTACACGGCGGGCAGTCCAAGGAAAGACGCTTTTAACTGCGTCAAGGCGGCTATTATGATGCGCCATGCGCTGATGGCGTTAAACAAGACTCGTACAGCAAATGATCCCGGCAACCCTCCCATCAGAATAGGCTGCGGAATTAATACGGGGATTGTTACCGCAGGACAGATAGGAAGCGAGCTTCGCATGGAGTATACGGTAATAGGCGACCCGGTAAATCTCGCTTCCCGTGTTGAAGCGCTGACCAAGCCGCTTGCGACTGATATTCTTATAACCGAGGATACATGGAAATTAATCGGGGACAGCCTTATCACGGAAGAAATGCCTCCGGTTACGGTAAAAGGAAAGGCAAAGCCGGTGCGGTTATTTGCAGTTGTAAATTTTATCGAGGCAAAAGCAGGTCCGCGTACTCTTGCGGAAGTCAGGAAATTGCTTGGGGTTGAAGCGCCGGATATTTCAAATGTTAATCTTGACGCGGAAGAAAAAAAATATAAAATCGGTGAAGAGAAAAAATGACATCAGAAAATTTATTGAAAGAAACAACATCAATGAAAAGCGGCAATTCAAAAGCAAATGCCGATTTACCGCAAAAGTCCGTCCAGCGCAAAAGGCTCGCAGATATTTTTGTAATCATTTTTTGCGTATCAGGCGCGGCGTTCAGCTTGAATCTGTTCAGGCTTGACCTGTTTCAATCAATAGCGTCTTTAAATAATAAACCGGCGGGGACCGTTACCGTTAAGTACAACAATGTCCAGCGCCGCTTTTCGGATCGCGTATTATGGAGCCGCCTTGCCGTTGAATCTCCCGTGTACTTAGGCGATCTTATCCGTGTGGCTGAATATTCGGCCGCAACCCTTCGCATTAATGATGATGTAATCAATATAAATGAAAATTCCCTTATACGCATACACGCTTCCATGGACAATGAAGGCCGCATTGTGATTGACCTCGGTTCGGGAAGTTTAAGCGTCTTAGGCGGCAATACCGGCGAGGCTAACGGCGGCGTTGCCCTTAAAATTATGGGCAGCGTAATAGCGCCGCAAGCGGGAACAATCTTGAGCGCGTCCGCCGGAGAGAACGGCATGACGTTACAGGTAAACGAAGGAAGCGTACACATTACAAAGGAAGACGGGCAGAGCAGCGTCCTTGTTACAGGTGAAGCATTAACTCTGGATACTGACGGCGTTGAGCAGGCGGTTCCGTCCGCAGTGGTTACTCTGCCGCGGCCAAACGCCCGCTTTATTAAAAACACAATAGAGCCGCTTAACATTCGTTTTGTATGGAATACGGCAAATGTCGATCAAAAGCAGCGCTTGCGTTTGGAAATAGCCGCCGCTCCAAACTTTTATCACATTACCCAAACAATCGAAGGCGTTGATTCCGCCAACGCATCCATTATCGCGGGAACCTGGCATTGGAGGCTGTCGTATCAGGGTACTGTTCTGAGCACTGGGCAGTTTACCATTGTAGATGCGGCGGTGTCTACAATGGTAAGTCCAATTCAGGAAAGTTTATTCCGCTGCCGGGAAAATTTGCCCTCCGTCCGTTTTGAATGGCAGCCTATAGAAGAAGTGTCCTATTATGTTTTGGAAGCCGGTCTTGCGCCGGATTTATCGGAAATATTAATTACAAGACAAACCGCCGTAGCTTCTTTTGTCGAATCGGTTCCTGAAGCGGGAACATGGTATTGGCGGGTAAAGCCAGTTTTTTCTTCTATATATGAGGGCAATACTGTTTACTCTCCAACCTCGTCTTTCCGCATAGAGCAGATCATTGAGCCGGTAGCTGTTGTTACAAGTTCAACCGCCGCAGCCGATAGCAATCTTGAAGGGCGGGATTCTTCTTTGACTGCCGCCGCCGCGGCAAACAACTCTGAAGAGCGAGGTTCTTCCTCTGCAGCTGAAATGAAGATTTCTTCTTCCATAACGCTTGTACTGCCTGAGCTTGTAACAGAATCCAAGCCGGAACAGCCGGTAACGGTAAAGACTACAAAGACGGATAATCAACCGCCGCCGCCGCCGGTATTATTACCGGAAGCTAAGACCCTTATGCCTGCCGCAGAGCAGAAGATTCAATTTGAGGATATACGAAAAACACGCAAGATTGATTTTTCATGGTCGCCTGTGAAGGGGGCCAATGCGTATATCTTTACTTTGTATCATAGGAACGATGACGGAAAGCGAAGGCAGGTTTTTAAGACGGATCCGCTTAGAAAAACAAATTGGACTCTTGATAACCTTGCTCTTTTAGATAGGGGAACTTTTATATGGCAAGTGGAAGCTGTCGTTTTAGACCGCAACGGTAAAGTTGAACAGAGAGGCAATATAACAGAAAAAACATTTATCATAGATATTCCGGTTTCCAACGCTCCAGAGATAGAAGATATAGGAGTTATTTATGGCCATTAATTTCCGGGGCTTGTTTTTTGTATTGTTATTCTTATGCCTTGCCAATGTTTTATTCAGCCAGGAAAGTACTGGCGGTAATAGACATCGTATAACATGGACAAAGGACAATTACGCTCTGCGGTATGAAGTATTAATAGAAAGGGAAGAGAATGAAAAATACAGTAACGTATTACGGCAATTCACAGAAGAGGCATTTATTTTTATTTCTCTGCCACCGGGGAGTTACCGGTTGCGCGTAATACCCTATGATTTTCGCGACGTTCCCGGTGTTGGGTCAGGCTGGAAAAATTTTAAAGTCCTGGCCGTTGTAACAGCGGATCCAAAATCTGAACCGGAATCGCAGCTTGTAATGGAAGAGCCAACGCCACCACCGCCGCCACCGCCGCCTGCGCAGGAAGAAGCTAAAATTCCGCAGCAAGAAGAACCTAAAAAGCCGATGGAAATAGTAGCGGATGACGAAATAGAAGACACAAATGTAGCAAAAAAAGAAAAACAAAATGACTTATATATCGCGCTCTTTGCTGAAGGTATGGGGTATTCCCGTTACAGTATTGCGGGCGGAGCCGGCGCTCTATTTGGCGGCAGTTTTGACGGAAAAGGAGTTGGTTTGAGATTGCTTTTTGTTCAAGATGCGGAAAATTTTGTCTTTTTTGAAACGATTGCCCATATGCGCTTATACTTGTCATCCAAGAAAGACAATACGGGTATTTTCGTGCAGGCGGAAGGCGGCATAGTTTTTTTCTCGTTTGAAAAACTTGAATTAACAGATTATTTCTCTTTTGTAGGGGGTATAAGCGCAGGCTGGCGTTTTATGATGAATAAACAGTGGTATATAGAACCTTTTATACACGCAGGCTACCCCTATGTTTTTGGCATAGGTTTTTCAACCGGACTAAGGTTTGATCTGAATAAAAAGAAATAAGAAATGCAGTCATGCATACTTAAAACTACACGTCAGCATAACTTCATTCCTTCTCACTTTATCTTCCCAGTTTCAAGATAGGCAGTTGTAAAAACGCCTTCGGGTATCTGCTCGTCGTATTTGATAATATCCATGTAAATTGTTGTCGATGTTCCCGTTCCAACTGTGGATATTTTAGTCTTCATGGGAGTAAGGCGTCCCTGCACGTCTTTGAAGTCTGTCATTTCCATCACTTTTGCAAGCTCATTGCGGCGGTTATACATTTCGCTTTTATAAATCAGGAAACTGGTCTTGTCGATCCACACTATTGTTTTAGAGTACTGAAAAGAACTGTTTTTTGGTACAGACTGAATCACATAGCAAAGTTTTCCGTTCAGCGTCTCTTCGCGTAAAAATGTATGGGTATCAAGGGAAACGTCCCTGTCCATGGACGAAATATCGTCATACGAAAAATCAGTCCCCATAAAACTGCCGCCGCTCTCTGAAGCCGCAATCCGCCGCACTTTGCCAAGGCTGGGTAAAAATATCCATCGGTCTGAACCGCCGGAAGCGGTATCCATAGTAAGGAACCGTGTTCCCGCTATGTTGGCTGGTTTCTGGAACACAATCATGGTACGCGCTCCGTTAGGACCGTCCTTTGAATACTGATCTATAACCCGTTCCGTTATATTTCCGTCTTTCTCTTTAATTTCCATACGTGAGCGCGAAGAAATAGTATTCATCTTAACCCGGTTCTTTGCCGAGTTTACAATGGAATTGGCATTTACCGCCGCGTCCTGCGCGTTCAGAAAACAAACGCTCATTAATAACATTGCCAATACGATAATTTTTTTCATAAAACAACCTCCTTATTTTTTTTCTCATAAATAAATTTTGGTTTAATCACCATAAGCAGAGCCGGTATTACTGTAAGACTGACAAAGGCGGTTATCAGCATGCTTAAAGCGATAAGCGCGCCGAGCTGCGCGATAATTCTGAATTGTGAAAGCGCAAGCACTCCGAATCCCGCGCCAACTGCAAGGGCGTTAATCATAATGGCCTTTCCGCAGCCGATAAAAGTACGGCGTAGAAAATCTGGTTCCCCTGACTGGTACTCATGCTTGAAAAACTCGATAAAGTGAATTGTGTAATCAATACCGATGCCGACGGCAAGACTGGAAATCAAGGCGGTTCCAAGATTGAGCTTTATCCCCAGAAAACCCATCACTGCGAAATTGCACAGAATAGCCAGCGCTATCGGAACAGAACCGATGACTCCCGCAATCAGGGAATTATTTGAAAGCGCCATGATAAGGAACACAATAAACACAGAAATAAAAATTGATATGAGTTGGGAATTAAAAATTAAATCCGTAATCGCCATTTCATAGGTAATGCCGCCGCCGATTATCACCTTCACATTTTTTGGAAAGTTTATGGCAATATAATTTTTAATAATGTCTATAACAGCTTTAGAATCTCTGCTTCCTGTCGTTCGCAGTTGTACCATTGTCCTGATCGCCGTGGGTTCAAGCGGATCATTGGAGTAACCTGAATCTTCATCTCCCGCAAGCAGTACAAGATAATTCGCTATCAGCCGCTGAAGCTCTTCGTCCGTTTCTTTGCCATAACGCTGTGGATTTGAGGGAATCTCATAATATGCCATGCCGTCATAATTGGTAAGGCGTTTCAGTTCCTTTACCAAATCGTTTCCGCTCAAATTGGGAGATTTTCCGGCGGCGCTGTCAAGAAACCGTAAAATATCCGCCGTGTTGTATTGGCTTATATTAAAATTGTTTTCCTGCTTCTGCGTTTCAGTATATTGAGTATTATTGGAACTAAAATCGCTAAAGCCAAAACCAAAATCACCGGCATCATCAAAACCAAAACTGCTCCCCGCGTCATAAGACGCAGTTTTTTGCAGTCCATCAGGGCTTTCACCGACATTAAACACTTGATTAATACGCTTGATAATATCTGTAAAACCGACTACTTTTCCCGCATCAGGAACATGAACTGTAAGGTATGTTGAAAGATTATCCACTGCCTGTAGCACGTCAGGGTGCAAAAGTTCTTCCGTAGTATCGGCTGTGATCACAAGATTTAAATCCTTTGAGCCGCCGAAATACTCGCGGATAAATCTGTCTGAGCGGCTTATGTCTGTCTCGTTCTGAAAAAATTCAACAACAGCGTTATCAATTATAACTTTTGAAAGTCCGTACAGCGAAATGATCACAGCCAGCGCCGCAAGAGCAAGAACAAGTTTTTTTCTCTTCATAATTCTTGTAAATATTCCTGCGGTATTATAACTAAGACCGCTGTTATCCTTAATTTCTTTTTTCTTCTCCTTCAAGACACGAGGGCCGCGAAGCAGGAACATTGACGGAATAAATAGCACCGCCACGGCAAAGGCGGCGATTACCCCGATGGTGGCGCAATACCCGAATTCCCTCATCGGGACAATAGGAGTAAAACAAAACGATATAAAACCAGCCATTGTAGTAAGCGCCGCAAGGAATACCGGTTTAATCAACTTTCTTACCAAGTCCAAAACCAGTGTACGATGTTCATCAACGCTTAATAGCCTATTTTTTGTATCTTCCATATAATGGGTTACGATATGAATACCGTATGCGCTGCCGACCGCTACCAGAATCACAGGCAGTATTGTTGTAATAACCGATAATTTTATCCCGAACAGCGCCGCCATCCCTATGGCCCAGACAACCGCTATGATAACGGTTAAAAACGGCAGCACTACAAATGTGAAGCGCCTGAACGAGAAAAACAACATTCCCAGCAGTACAATGACAACTAACGGTATCAGTAAAATGTTGTCTGAAATCATGGATTTATTTATAATTGTGTTAATAATCGGCTGTCCTGTGAAATACACTTCCGCCTCGCCTGTAAATATTTCTCCCGCAATTTCCCTGATTTTATCAATGCTGAGAGTTATTTCAGGGCGCGTAAAATCCGCGGTCATGGCATTCAAAGTAATAAGAATCTGCGTTGCCGAAAGATCATCGGAAACAAGTGAACCGCGGAATAAATCCCATGACGCGATACGCCGCATTAGTTCGGTAATTTCTTCATCAGTCCCTGAAAAATCTTCCGGTACTAAATCCGAAACAACGATACTGTCGTTATCGCCGGTTATATACTGCGTTGACATAATCGAATTGACAGATTTTATATATTCGATATTTTCAATTTTCTGCGAAAAATCCCGAATTCGCTCAAGAAAACTTTTTTCAAAAACAGTACGGTAGGGGCGCTCAAGCCCGACCAGAATCATTACCTGTCCGCCGAAAGTGTCATCGATATATTCCGAAATAATTTTTGCCGGATTTTTATCAGGTAAAAAACGGATATTATTGTTGTCTAATTCAGCGCGCGGAAGCTGAAGGCCTAAAAAAACCGTGATAATTGTGATAATACCGACAATTAATGCCGGATGCTTAAAAAGTTTTTCCATATATTGACACATAATAATATATGACCTACAATGTAAATAGAAAGCTACATACAGTTTGATTGTATTTGAAGTGTATCCTACACAACGCAATGTTCTTGTTTGATATGCTACATTTTTAATTAAAATGTAGGGAGAAAAATATGGAAAGTAACTTGGAAAAAAAAGAGAACCGCAAGAGCCGTTATACAAAGATGGTTATTCGTGAAAGTTTAACGGAACTGATGAAAGAAAAGTCAATTTTAAGCGTTTCTGTCAAAGATATATGCGACCTTGCGGACATAAGCCGGTCAACTTTTTATGATCATTATAAGGATCAATACGATTTATTAAAACAAATAGAAGATGAAACCTTGGCTTATTTTGAAGATATGCTGAACAGGTATAAGGATAAACAAACCAAAAAAGAGACCGGGCAAATGGTTGAAGAAATGCTGACCTATATTGCAAATAACGGCAATACCATTCATGTATTGTTAAGCGAAAACGGCGATCTTGGTTTTCAGAAAAAATTATTATACCACTTTATTATGCACAATCAGATAATAAAGTATTTTTCCGAAAACCAGCAAAACGAAGAAGCGATGCCATATTATACAGTTTTTCTTGTACACGGCGCTATTGGCTTGATTCAACACTGGCTGAAGGACAATATGTTAATGCCAGTCCCTCAGTTAGCAAAAATGCTGATGAAATGGACTGAACATCAGATTAAGTTTTGAATTATTCGAAAAGAATTTCACACAAAGAACACGAAGGAACAAAGATCACAAAGAAAGGTCTGTTGCCTTTTTTATTAGTTCATTTTTATCAATTCCCCAGTTTTTCCCAAAATGGGCAAGGAGCGAATCCGAGAGCGCCATAAATTTTTCAAAAACTAATTCCCCTTCAATGTGGAGCAAACCGCGGTTCACAAGCCGCTCCCAAAATGCGGCGAAATTTTTTACGCGCTTTAAATCATTCTCAGATATTGACGAAGTTTCTTCTATTTCATAAGGCGGCTTGCAGTTGTAACGCATCCCAAATGTTTCATTGTGCCGTGAAATCGGCGCCCCCGGAAGCAGCTTCAATATGCCAAGTTGTATTTCTACTCTTGACTTCTTCTCTCCTCTCTTTTCTCTCCCTTCACTTTTAACTTCTCCCTCCTCACTTTTCACTTTTCTTTTTTCTCTTTTCTCTTTTCCTTCTTCGCATACCGCCTGCCAAAGACGGTCAAACCCTCTACCAAAGGACTGTAAATCTTCTCCCGGCAATCCTGCAATTAAGTCCACGTGAATAATAGCGTTAGTTTTTTTCCGCAAAAAGCGAATAACTTCCAGTTCTTTTTCCGGGTCAATAGACTGATTCCTCCACCCGGGACGATGAATCCTCGCACACACTTCGGGATTTAACGTTTGAATACCAATTTCCAACCGCAGCGAATCCGGCGGAAACCTCGCAAGTATTTCACATAACTCTCTTGGAAACAGAGACGGAACCATCTCAAAATGAACCACAAAAGGAGCAAACCTCTCTCTCCCACGCTCCTCCAGTTTCCGAAGAAAAAACTCACAAATCTTTACAGCGCGACTTATATTTGCGTTAAAAGTCCTATCCAAAAACTTAAAAGTTCTTACCCCTCGATTAACAAGTATCTCCATATCAGCTAAAAACTGCTCAAGCTGAAATTCCCTAACCGCGCCGCCACGCTCCTCTGTCTTTACCGCACTGAGACAAAACTCACACTCAAATGGACACCCTCGGCTCGCCTCTACATAGATTAATTTTTGCGCAATATCTTCATCCGTATAGAAATGATAGCCGGTTTTTATCTCAGTTAAATTATCTTGCAATTTGGAAATAAAATGATTAGCGCGGGTGCGCAAAGCTCTGCCGGCGACATATGGCTGGATCGCCGAGGCAGCCACGCCAAAGCGTGCGTCAATTGCAGCCAGCCATCCGGAGCCGGCGGGGGTTTGCGTACCCGCGCTAAAGATTTCATTTTCTCTTTGAAAGACAATTTCACATAACGCGCGAAAAGCCATCTCCCCTTCTCCGCGAATGACATAATCCGCAAACTTAAAAATATCCGCGTCATCTGGTAAATATGAAACCTCAGGCCCTCCCAAAATAACAATAGGTCTTCTCCAGTCTTCCTTAGTGTTCTTCTCTTCCTTTGTGTTCTTTGTGAGACCTTCTTCTCTTTTCTTCCATTCTTTTTCAAGCGCTTCAAGCAATTCTATCGTCGCAAGATGATTCCAAATTGAGACAGAGACCCCTAAAATGCGCGGACGCGCCGCAAGCAGAGGGGCGGTCTTTTCACATAAAGGCTGGCGCAGCGCAAACTCTATTATTTCGCATTGAGATTCAAGAGAACCAAGGTTGGCTTTTAGGAGACGCAGCGCGAGAGATGGGTGTGTCCATTTGGCGTTAATTGTCGTAAGAACAATGCCGCTCAATTAACAAAGAGCCCCACTGTGCCGGTTTTCCATTCTTCGCAGGATTCCATTACAAGCTTTTCTACGTCAAACCAGTTTTCGGCGCGGGGGCCGGGAAGGCTGCGGTTTGTGGA